>NFYZ01004838.1_pt1 | contig 46413 bp, 74 predicted proteins | sample 1092561 | NCBI WGS metagenome assembly NFYZ01 (sample SAMN03609887, study PRJNA323583) | gut metagenome | isolation source: feces | host: Rattus norvegicus | place: Malaysia | collected 2013 | reverse complement strand
TGAAACTTATATTGATATTCAAAAACGATTTGAAAATAGGACAAACTCAACTAAAACCCCATGTCCTTGTGATATGTTGGAAGTCTGGAGCAATAATGACCGTATTTTTTATTATAATGCACATATAGAAAAATGCAGTTATAACGATACAGGCTGGACATGGGTTGAGCATGCAAGTAGTCATTATATTGATATAGACTGCTATTCTACATCAGGTGGAGCATGGCATGAATTAGATATTAACAATATTGAATATGTAGGCAAGGCAGAAAAAGTAATTTGGACATGGTCGCATACTGGAGCAAGGGGCAACGGCGGCTTATATATTAAAGTACAAGTAAATAAATTTAAACTAGTGCTTGATAGAAAATTCATCCCTTTTGCTGTTTCAAGAATTTACAATGACGATACATACAAATATAAAGTTTCAAAATATGACAAAGCTGAATGTTGTTTTCATTCTTATGATGATTGTTTTCGTACTATGTCAGGGCTAAAAAGATTTTTAAAAAATAGAGGTTTAAAAATTGGTAAAAAATTAAACGGCTGGGGTTGCAATCATGAAATTATAGGAGATTATGACAACGAGCAACACATGAGTAAGAAAACTTATAACAGCGAAAGGGGCGACTTAAAAGAATTTCCATTTTTGAGCAACGGTGATTATACAACAGCATTTTTAAAAAATGGAAAAGTGCATTATTGCAATCCGAATGTAAAAAACAGAACAATTTTACCATATATACATGAATAAGGAGGCAAGCATGATTGTAACACTTTTAAGCATTGATAATAAAGAATTTTATTTTATGGTTGGAATGCAAAAACCGGAAACTATAGCCCGATATATTAGAAAAGGTAAAATAAAAGCTATGAACAACGAACAAAAAGCCGACTATATCAAAAATTATTATTCTTTGGAACAGCTTAACAATTTAAAAAATTTATTTTCAAGTGATAAAATAGCCGCTAAAATGGCTTTTAATATGCTAGTAGATATGCTTGAAAAAGATTGTACAATTTCACAGAAAACAGCAGAAAAGACCTATATAAGCCAAAATAAAAGAGGCGATATTGTCATAAATTGTAAATCATACACAGTAAAACTAATATAAGGATAAATAAAAAATGAAACTAATTGAACTTTTAAAACAGGCAAAACAACAGGGCATGATTTATTGTAACATTCCTTTTAATTGTGGGATTGATGAAGCAATAATGCAGGTAAACGCACAATTAAAAAATGATGCTGGATTTAAAGAAAATCAACTAACTACACTTAAAAAAGATAATATGATTATTTTTGAAATCAGAAAAAAGCCGAACGCCAAGCGGGCATTTTCTGTTAAGTGCTGGAAATAATAACAAATAAAAAGAAAGGATTTAAAAAATATGCTAACTTTAGAACAAAAAAATAAAATAATTGCCTCTCATGATTGTTCTCATAATGGAAAAATTATTGAGAATGAAAAAGAATTAAAAAATGCTATTGTAGACATGGTTTTAATGATATGTGAAAGTAACTATAGTTTCTGGGGCGAAGTAGAAAACAAAATTTTATATATTGATGATTTTATTAAAATTGCAAAAAAATATGTTGCTGAAGATATGACAGAGCCGTATTTTTTAAATCATTTATTGAATATCGGATTAGAGGCATGGGAATTGCCGAATTTTGAAAAAGTTTTACAACATTGTAAAGATAGCTTTAATAGTTCTATTGATGACATGGGAAGCGTTTTGATTTATTCCATATCTGATGTTTTTGAACTTTTTGAACAGGTTGAAAATATGCTTGTTTTACCTGAAGAATGGCTTAGTCCTGATTTGTATAAAAAAATCGGTGAATTTTTAAAAACTTTCGATTTTGAAAGAACAAAATACAAAAAAAGAGTTGCTTATAAAAATATAGGTGAATTTACGCTTGATGAAGTTGTAAAAATTGGCAAAGATTTAAACGGAATTAGTTTATCTGAAAAATTTGACTTTTATCCAACCCCTCAAGAAGTTGTAAATATTGTTCAAGAAATGGCAGAAATAAAAAAAGATGATAAAGTTCTTGAGCCGTCGACAGGCACCGGAAGCCTTTTAAAAAACATACTGGCAAAAATTACCCTTACGAAAATTAAAAAAATACTTGTTTTATATCAAAATTTTTGATATAATAAAAAGGAGCATGACATGACAAAGACAAAAACAACAGAACAAAAATTAAATGATTTAGAAAGAAGCTATAAAAAACTTTCAAAAAAATATCGCACATACCTAATGCAAGAATACACAAAGAAAAAGCAAAGAGAACAAACCTTTTCAAAACTGAAACAAATTATTCATAACCTTTGCAAAAAAATAATTGAACTATCGAGTGATGAAAAATTGCTTGAAAATACCGAACAAATACAAGAAATGTTAAGTACAATTAAAATATAGGAGCAGACAAAAATGTCAAATAAATTACAGGATTATATAAAAAATATTAAAAAATTTTTAGAAGAAAATTATATTACATACCCTCTTAAAATGTATAATTATTCATCAAAAACAGTTGAAGAAAAAGAAAATTATTTTGTGATTGAAACGAAAAATGCAGGGCTTGTAATGATATATCCTAGTTTATGGACTTGTGATAGACCTTACAGATATGATTATTTACCCAAAAATATTGTTATGAATTTGATAATGAGCAAGAAGAAGAAAAAGTCTTTAAATTTAGAACTATAAATGATGGCAAATTTAAAAAAATAATATTTATGCTAAAAATTGTATTGACGATATTAAGTATTTTATCACATCTGAATATAGAACAACAATTCCTCCCAAAGGTTTTATATGTCCGAGTGAAAAAGTAACAAAAGAAGAATATTTTTTATTGAAATCTATTGCTGATTTTATGGAAGAAAAATTAAAAAATAAATTTGATAAAAAACAAGATATAGGCACAAATATTCAAGGGGTTTTTGAATATGATTTTTATTTTGAAAATGCTTGTATTGCTAGAGTAGAAATTTTATCAGGTGGAAAACTTGCGATAACATTATCAAATCAAATAATTAAAGAGCGTACACGCTTTTTTGTTTCTTCTCTTGAGGAAGCAAAAAATAAAATAAATCAATTAGTAAAATAGGAGCAAAAAAATGAAAAAATTTGAATTATTAAAATATCTTGAAATTTTAGATGACAATGCAGAAATCTGTATTACTGATTTAGAACAAAATAATAATTATGAAATTAAAGAAGTTAGGACTACTGATAAAGACACAAGTTACGCAGATTTAGCCGTCGATATTCCTGAAATAAAAATTAAGGTTATAGATATATCTGAAAGCATAAAAGACGGCGATATAATAAAAATTTATAGTTTGCAAGAATTTATGAACGAAATAAATCTTGCACCGGAATTTATGGACTTCAACCTTGAGAATGTACGATTTGAAATAGAGAGCGTACAAAATGTCTAAAAATATTTTAATCGGATATATCTGTTCAAACCCTAATTGCAGATACTTTATAGATAAATTTGAAGTGGAACACTTAAAAATTGATATTCTTAAACAATGTCCGAGATGTAAGAATTTTAGTAGCTTTGAGCCATTATTCAGAGAAAGGAAAAACAAAAATGACTAATTTAATTGTTGAATTGCCTACATGGACAGTAGACAAAAAAGATTTATCAGAAATTACAAACAAAATGCAAGCAATAGCCCTAAATGTAAAGAAAATTTTTAAAGAAGATTTGGGAATTGTAAACAAAAATAATTATAACGAATTTAATATTGAAATTGATTTATCAGACCAGTATGACGAATTTTATATTACAGTTGTTGAAGCTGGTGAAAAAATAAATCTCTGTCATCTTGAAGTTGTTACACGAGATGTAGCAATTAGTAATGATAAAGAATATCTTTCGTACTTATCACGAGTAAATGGAGGTGATATGAGCGATTATGAAGTCGGAGGAACTCTCTCTGATTATAAAAAATTAGGTGATAGTATTTATTACTATAAAGAAATGTAGAAAATAAAAAAAAGAAATGAAGCGTAGAAAAATGAAAAAAAGAAATCAACAACAAATCAGCTTAAAATCTCAACTCAAAAGATTATTTGCAATAGTCGTATTCATCAGCGTAGTAACTCAAATCAATATCGCAATTACTGGAGTAATTAAAGCTGAACTCAAAAAAAATCAAATAAAAAAAGAAATTTTAAATTGTCCTCCTGATTGTTGCACCTTAACAGCAGATGTGGACGAATACGAGCTTACACAACCTCCTCAAATTGAACTTTTAGACATAAATGTCAAACCTATTCCAGTAAAATAATTGACTTATATTATTTTTAATGATATAAAAAATGTAGATTTAACGAAAAAAACAAAGAGGCAAGAACAATGGGCAGAAATAAAGCTACAAGCAAAATTATTAACCGAGTAAATGAACTATGTGCATTAGGGGTCTACAAAAAAGACATTCCTGCATATATTGAAAGAGAGTTTGGAGTAAAAATATCACGCAGAAAAATTTTTTATATCTGCAAAACTTTGCATATTCCTAATACGCAGGAAGTTGAAGTAGAAAAAACAACTATGAACATAACGGATTTAATATCGTTAAGACTTCTTTACTTCTGTAACGATTTGGAGCTTTTAACAAAGATGTTCGCTTATAATTGCTGCTGTCAGAATACCGATACGGTTATTATTCCGAAAAAAGTTTTAAATATTATTCCTTGCGAAAAAATAAAAAAAATAATTCAAATATCTAAAATCGCAGGACTTAATATTAACGCAGAATATAGACAGAGCGTAGCTTTTTAAGAGAGTGCATAATCTCTCAAAAAATATGATATAATAGGTTTAATATGGCAAACTTACAAAAAATAGACGAAATAGTTGAAGAATTGCATAAAATAAGAGGTGTAGACCTCCCAAAAATCTGCTTAAAGATGATTGTGTTATCTTATATGATGTATTGTGCAAATACTTTTGACTTCAAATATAAGAATGAGGACGGTCAAGAAATCCGTTTAAATTCCGGCTGTATTATCCTTTGTCAAAAAGGTAGTGGAAAATCCCGAACAATTAAAGCCTTAAAAAAAATATTTTCTTATATCGACCAAGAAAGAATTGAGCGTTACAATAGGGCATTAGATTTGCGTTCTAACCACTTTGCAAACGCTATGATACCTCTTACTACTGAACAAAAAAAACAAGTTGAACAGGCTTATGAGGAACTAGGCAGAGAGCCTATAACTGTTTTTGATGACCCGATAACATCAAAAGGATTATGCGAAACCTACTCACAAATAAAAAAATACAATACAAAAAATCTTTTGTTTACCGTTGACGAAGCAGGCGACCGACTTTTTAGGGACGCTTTCAGTTCAAACCCCTCAATATCTGCAAAAGAGTTTGTTCAGGCTATCAACCAGCTTTTTGACGGATATTGTGGAATGGGTAAATCAAAAACCAGCAAACAAGAGGGGATTACCTCGCAATATGACATCGGAGCAAATTTTATTTTTGTATCAACGGCAGAATTTTTGAAAGATTGGCAAGTTCAACAAAGGTATCAGAGTAGTTTTGAGGGCGGTATTGCAAGACGCTTGCTTTATGTAAACTGCCCTCCGATTGACAAATTAAAAACAAATCGCAAACGCTACCACCCTAATTTTGAACAGTTTATGCCGTTGGCAAAAGAAACTTTTGGAAAATATTATGAAAAGCGTGCCATTCCGGCAAGTGAGGAGCTGTGGAAAATTTTAGAGCAACAGGGAGCAGGTTGTAACATTACGATTGATGATGAATTTTTATTACTTCTGTTTTGCACAGTATTAGCTGTTTGGACTGGCGATACACAGATACAGCCTGAACATTGGGCATATATGGTACAAACTTACCGAGAAATGAAATCACTATCGCTTGATGTGGTTAAGGACGATACGACAAGCTACGATAAAATTTGTGTATTTATGCGTGAGTTTACAGAAAAAAATACAAGCAAAAAAGGCAAAGTTCCGATTATTGAAATTAAAGATTACTGTATCAGACAAAAAATTATCAGCGAAAGTCGCTTTAAAAAATGGTTTAAAGAACTTTGCGAAGAATTTGTTGAAACTAATTCAGCAAAATATATCATAGAAAAAAATCAGATGTATGCGTGGTTGACTGAAAACTTTGCATATTCAGGATAAAGCGTTGTAAGAAAGTCTAATGGATTGAAAATGACGATTTGATAATATCCTAAATGACGAGTATGAAAACCGAGTGGATAAAGGGCAAAATTGCGGGCTGACGAGCTTAATAAAGTAGCCCTCCAACGGCGAAAATAAAAAATAAAAAAGGACGGTAAAATGAGTGATGATGAATAAAAAATTGAAAGAATAAAAATAAATCCTTATAATTCGCCTTTAGGTTTTATAGAAAGTTTAAAGTTGGTGCAGATTGAATTTGCAAAATTTGGTTTTAATTTTGAATTTGATTTATACCAAAATGGAACGGACGGATATGGTAAGTATCAGAATTACACAAGAGAGCAACTAATTAGCACTATTAAACTTAAAAATAAAACAATTTCACAACTTAATGGAAAAGTTTATTTTCTTACTCATAAAGTTGAGCGTTTAAAAAACAAAATAAACAAAAAGGAAAATGAAAAATGCTGACAGGAAAAGAAAAAATAAAAAATTTAAGTGATGACGATATATTGAATTATGTTTGTAATAGGCTTGGTACTCAATGCGTTAAGGGTTATTTTGAGTATATAAACCACGAAAGATTAGGGGAGTATCGAGTTCTGAAAATTCAATTCCAAAATCCTTTTTTAATTCATAGAATGTCTTTTGTAGGTTATATTGCCGATAATATAACGCTCAATCAAACTAAAAATATAATGTTATTGTTAAGGAATAATTGGAAGTTAAGACAAGAAAGGACGGCAGAATGAAAATTTGGTTACTAAAGCGAAAAGGAAATGAGGGTCTTTTAGATATTTTTGATAAAGAAGATTATACTCCAAAAACACTTAAAGAAAAAAGTTTAATTAAAATTTTATCAGATAATGAAAAAGGTCTTGACACAGTCGCTAAATATTTGAATACAAAAAGTCATGAATATTCTGTTGAAATCACATTAACAAGAAAGAAATTAAAATAATGTCAAGAGCAGATTTTGAATACAAACTGAATAAAAAAATTGAAACTGGCACGCTGTATCATACCGCTTTTAGAACTGGCAGAAAAGTTTGTAATAACTGCAACTATCGTGGGGTATGGTCTGATACTTGTAGAAAATTTAATAAAAAAATAAAAAGAATAAACCAAGCGAACGGTGGATTTCACCATGAGCCATGCGAAGAATGTCTAAAGTACAAAATACAACAGCAAGACATAAATTACATAAGAGCTTGCTACGAAAGAAAGCGAGGTACAAAATGAAAGAGCATTTAAGCGAGCAAGAGCTATCAGATTTAAGAAACGAGCTTTATGCTACAACAAAAGCTAATTTGATAGAAAAATTTATTGAAAATTATAAGCAACTTAAAATTTCATGCAAAAAAAAATAAAGATTATGAAATAATTTTTGCTGCTATAAAAAACAGTTTAATTTGTTTGCATAACTTCGCAATACCATTCCATAGAGGATTTACACATAATTTAGCTGATATGGTAGAAGATACAAAGAATAAGTTAGTTAGTCTTATTGATAGAACATTAGGGATAAACCCTTTAGAAGCTAACGAAAAAGAATGGCATGAATTTTTACAGAGGAGTGAAGTATGGAAACATTAAAAACTGCAATAGAAAATTTAATTGAGGAGCGTTCGGCTGTAATGTCATGTATGCCTTACTTTTCATATAAAAATGCTGAAATTCCACAACGAAATGATTTCGCATTAAAACATAAAGAGTATATGTTGGATTGTTGCAAGAATGCAAACATGTTCTATGTTCCTGCACTTGATGTTAAGGAAGCTGAAAATTTTAACGATAAAACTTGTCCTCCATTCGTGAATTGCTGGTTTGAGTTTGTTCCGGAAATTCCCGATAATGAGAGTGAAGTTCATGGTAACTTAATTAAATCAATGGGTCTTGGCGACCATTTACACGCAAAATCAAGCGTTAGGGCTTTTGGCTTGTTTGAAATTTCACCTACAACCTATCTTACTATTTTTATTTTGAAAAATTTTATTTTCGATAGCAAAGACGATAGTCCACTAGGCACAGTTGATAGAATGGAACTATTTGCATATTCTCTTGGCGAAAATAAAGGAGTTATCCCTACTTATTTCGACAAAATTATTAAAGCAACTTTGAGCAGAATAAGACGGACAAAAATTACTTATGTTGAAAATGATTTGGGTTTTACTGTTAGAGGCAGAATAAAACGAGATTTTGTAAAAATAAAATACAAACCGTCTGATGTAATTTATGTTACAACAGAAGCGAAAGTCAAGAAACTTCTACCACACATGGCAAAGAAAATAATAAATAAACCTGACTATGCTTATGAAGTTGCAGGGCATTGGCGAAAACTTGATAATAATTCTATCGGCAAAAATCGTGATGGTTTGCGTGGAGTTCAAGGTTATACTTGGGTCGTGCCTCACACTAGAGGCGAGGGTGAAGTTTACAAGAAAGTAAGAATTATAAAGGGTGATAAAAATGAGCGAAAATAATTCTTTGCCAAAATGCATGGGGACTTGTTGGTTTTGGGAACAAGTTTTTTATCAAGATGACCCCGACATGGAATATGAAAAATGCTACAATTATTGCAACAAGAAACATCATGGCATAAATGAAAGAAGTTGTAAAAATTGTTCTGAATATAAATGCAGATATACACAGGAAGAAATAGAAAAAATGGGAAAAAGAGGTGATTTATTTTGAAAGTTTTAGTAGCCTGCGAAGAAAGTCAACGAGTTTGCATAGCCTTTAGGAATAGAGGACACGAAGCATACTCTTGTGATATTCTGCCCTGTTCCGGAGGACACCCTGAATGGCATATACAAGATGACGCACTTAAAGTAATTGCCGGGGGGGGGTACGACCTGATTATTGCCCACCCACCATGCACATATTTAACGGTGGCAGGTAATAGGTGGTTTAATGTGGAAAAGTACGGCGATAAAGCAAGACAAAGAATAAGGGACAGAGAAAAAGCAATAGAGTTCTTTATGGCTTTTGTAAACGCTCCCTGTGATAAAATTGCAATAGAAAATCCAGTTGGGGTTATATCACAAGCGTATCGTAAACCCGACCAAATTATAAATCCTTATGAATACGGACACCCTGTAAGCAAAAAGACTTGCCTATGGTTGAAAAATTTACCAAAGCTGCAACCGACAAATATTGTCGAGCCGGAAATAATACATTCTGCTGGGAAGTCGGGTGGATATTCAGGAGCAAGTTGGCATGCTGTTGATGAAAATGGAAAAATTTTAGCATGGAATGACCCACGAACTGCGACTATAAGAAGCAAGACTTACTGGGGAATTGCAGAAGCTATGGCTTCACAATGGGGTTGTTATAATATAGAATAGGAGGGAAAATGACACCACCAAAAAAAATTGTAAAAGATATTTTAGTTACATATTCTGACGGTTCATCAGAGTTGTTTAAATCTCATAATCCTATGATATGTATAAAGGAAGAACAATACAACAAGTTGTCTTTGTTCTATGAAAAATATCATAAACCAATAGAGGCAATAAAAGAAAGTTGCATAACACAAGAATTGTGCGAGTTGCGAGGTAGTAAGTAAATGCAAATTGATTGGCAAAGATACCGAGAACTTGACGGAAAGAAAAAGGAAGAAATGACCGAAGAAGAATGGGAATTTTGGAAATATATGTATCATGTAGAGGAATTTCAAGCAGAATTGGACGGTGATTAAATGGTTTCAGATTTTTCATTAAGTCAACCATGTGGTTATATAGACGCATTTCCTTATAAGAATACTGTTTGGCGATTAGGAAATTCAGAATTTGTAAGTAGTCAATTAAAGAAATTTACTAACGATGACTTATTAAGGTTAGCTGAATTGATAGTAAAAGAAATGGAGGCGAGGGGTTATGGCAGTAAAAAGAATTAAAGATATGGACGAAAATCAAGAGCAGGCTTTAATTGTATCTTGGTGTTTGCAAAATGATTTAATTCCGGTTGCAGTTCCTAACGGATTTAATCTTGGAGGAAGTTTACAACTAATGAAAATGTACGGACTTCCGACAAGCCAAATTAAAACGCAGAATGCAATCCAAATGAAAATGCTTAAAAAAGAGGGACTTCATACTGGTTTTCCTGATATGATGATTTTTGGTAAACGAAATTCCTATGAGCATGGCGATATTTTATTTCTTGAAAACAAAGTCAAGAATAATAAGCCTAGTGAGTACCAGCTTGCTTGTCATAAATGGTTGCGTTCGTTAGGGTTTACAGTTGAAGTGAGCAAAGACGCAGCTCATGCCATAAGCCTAATTCAAAATTATTTTGGCGAAAAAGTAACACAGAACGAAAACATCATCTACTTGGCAGAACGCAGAAAAATTATGGAGTTTGTAAAGAAAAATGCAAAGCGAAAAAGCAATATTGGATAAGATTTTAGCAATAAATGATGAACTAAACAAACTATACATACATCTTGCAAAATACAATATGATATACGCAAAGCGTGTACATAGCTTCTCTGATTGCTGGACTTTCAAGAGCGATAAGGTCAAGACTAAAATTGATAAATTAAAATGGCGAATATATGGCTATGAATGCTTTTATAAACAATTAGTGTGGTGTTTAGCTGGAGGAATTTATGAGCAGAGGAAACCAAAAACCTAAACTATGGCAGGGTTGTTTGCGAAAAATCAAATACAAAACTTATCATGCCGCAGAAATTGGAGCGAAAGAAAAAGGCGAAAATTTAGCGACAATAAAGTAAAAATAAAAAATTTTTCAAAAGAGTGCAACATCTATCAAATTTTATGATATAATAGATTTATACAAAAGGTTATAAAAGTTAGTACAAAAATTAAAAGGAGTTCCATTATGGGCAATTTAACAAACTGGTTTATTCCGGAAAAGACAACAAAAGCAGTATATGAGGGTGTTTATTCTGTTCTTATTACTGCTGCAAAATTATTTCAAAGAGAGAAAGAAACTGACGATAACAAAACTATTATGCGTGATGTCGTTGAATTGACATTTAAAACATTGAGCAAAGTTCCGTTTCCGGATAAAACAGAGGATAACATTGTAGTTTCGCAACAATATTATTTTGATGTACCAATGCACCAAAACGCACTAAACGGACTTGCAAGAGCTTTTGGAATTGAGAAAATGGAAGATACCTCTGACTTTGAGGGTAAAACTGGTATTATCGGCATTACTAATAGAGAATATCAAGCAAATGACGGAACTCAAAAAGTTGTTCCTCAATTTGGCTGGGGCTTATTCTCATACGCTCCAATGTGTGATAAATTTCAAATTGAATATATCGCAAATAAAATTCAGAGCAAACCTACTGACGACCAATATAAAGATTGGTTTAAAGAAGTTTTGGGGAAATATAGACAACCAAAATAGTAGATTAGGAACGGAGGCTCAAAATGTGTAAAGAATTGGACGAAAGAAATACACAAGAAAATATTGACTTGGGGTTTAATACCTTTTGTGAATTAACAAAAGCTACTAACCTAACAAATTTTTTAAGAGTTGGGTACATCTCGCTTCAATATAACACCCTCATTAGTAGGGGGGGGCTTCTACCTGATAAAGTCGCTTTTTCTATTGTCAATCAGTTTCTTACTGATTATAAAGCCGCAGGACACATGGATATTCTCAATAGACAAGACGACTTTGTATTCAACGAGTAAAGCAGCAACAGGGGCTTCAACTTGCCTCGAAGTTCCCTGTGTAAGCCTGCATAGGAAAAAGGTCAAAATGATAAAGATAGCAGATTTAAGACGAATAAAGAAACTATGTTTTGATAAAATAGGAGCAAATGCAGCAGCTCGCAGAGATTTATCTGTACAGATAAAGCCGATAAACGAAGAAATTTATACGGTCATAATGTCAAATGGAAACGATTACGCAAGACTTGTAGCAAATTTCACACAGCCTACAAAGTTTGAGGAAGTAAACCTAGCTTGGTCTGATTTTCAAAAGGTCTGCGAGTTTTTTGATAAAATCATAACGATTACTGTCAAAGATAATCAATACGAAATCAAAGAGGGCAAGAGTAAATTAAAGTGTGTAAAAATAAAATCGGAAGCAAATAATGCTTGCTCATTCAAATTTGATTTTGACGAAAATGCCCATAAGATTTCAATGGACGACTGTTTTATTATGTTAGATAAAAAATTGCAGACCTGTCCTTTTGTTTTGTGCGAAAACGCAATCGCTTCAACTGATACAAATTTCGCAGCAATCAATTATTTGAGTAAAGATTTTGGTGATACACCGCATTTCTTTGTAAACAAATTTCCTGCCGGAACTTGGTTTTTCAATCCCGACAAGAGAATTATTGTTAGTGAGGACAAGAAAATCGCTTGTACTTTTAGAAAAGCCACAAGTGGCTGCCCCTATACTGCTTTGAAACAATTAGTCGCACAACCCTTAACAAATTGGTTTGAGGTTGACGCAAAGCCATTCAAAGAGCTTATTGATAAGTGTTATAAGATTGATGAGAAAATTATACTTGAATTTGCTCAAGATGAAATCAATATTATTGCAGATAGTAAAGAATTTAGTGTCAATTTTGCTGTATCTATTCCTGTAAAATACGACCATACCCCTACAAGAAAAGATTTAAGATTTATGTATAAATATCTTGCCGAATACATCAGATGTACTGATGAAAACGGCAAATTAAGAATTTTATTTGACGACGCACAAAGTACATACATGACAAGGAGCGTAGGTAAAAACTTAACTATTTTTGGTATGAGTTTACAACCTCCGCATTTAATGAGATAAGGACGGTAAATATATGAGCAAGAAAACAGATGAAGCTATTGAAACTGTACGCAAGCATTTAGATAATATCAATAAAAGTTTGATAATATCAGAAGATTGCCTCAAAACATTAGAAAATGATATTGAAGAAATCGAAAAAGAGCAAGACGACATTATTGAGAAAGCTGACAAAGCTAAAGAAAAAGCGGAAGAACCATTGACATTACTGGCTGAAATTATCGAAAAGGCAGAAAACTGGGATTTTGGTTTAAAAGGCTGGCGAACTCTTGAAACTAAACAAGACCTCATTGACGCAATCAAGAAAGAGGTATTGAATGTTTAAGAATAATGGATTTAAAAAAGTAGTTAAGAATATAATTACAGCTCAATGTAAGGATAAGAAATTTAATATTTCAAGTGTCGATGTTTCAAGACAAGAGATTGTATTCTATATTTTTGACTTGGAATGGTATTGTTTAGCCACAATTAAGGCTTATTTTATGGAAAATGAAATTTCTATAAGTGCAAGCACAGATACAAGTTCACTCGTTGGTATAACAAACAAGCTTTACTCTGAAAGATGTAAATATTTAGAGTTCAATAGAGCTAATGAGTTGATTACAGAAGTTTTTAACAAAATCGTAGAGGACGAAATAAATGCCTGAACAGACAATAATATGCGGTAATGCTTTGGAAGTTTTAAAAACTTTTCCTGATGAAAGTTTTGATTGTATCGTTACTGACCCTGCATATAAACTTGGCACAAGTTCTGTAAAAGTCAATGCAGACGGTACAATTAACGACAAGAAGCGTAAGCGTTGGATTAAGAAAAATGCTGACGAAGATAATCAAGCACTTATCAAAACTGGGCAAATGATACAAAATATTCCGAAATTTGAGGACTGGTTGCCGCAAGTTTATCGAGTTCTTAAAAATGGTTGCCATGCCTATATTATGATAAACGGCAGAAACTTTGCAGAACTGCAAACCAAAGCAGAAAAGGTGGGTTTCAAATTTCAAAATGACCTCACTTGGCTAAAGCAAAACGCAACACCAAATAAATTTTATATGAAGTCAACTGAAAGAATTTTGATGTTACGCAAAGGAAAAGAGCGTTATATAAATGACATGGGAGCTTCTGATGTTTTCTATGTCAAAAATCCAGTTGGTAAAAAGTTACATATTACAGAAAAACCAGCAGAACTTTTTAGGCAAATGATTATTCAAAGTACAGAAATTGGCGACAGAGTTCTTGACCCATTCGGAGGAGCTGGAGCTTTAGTGGTGGCTTGTGAACAATGTTCAAGACAAGGCGTAATGATTGAACTTTTAGAGAAGAATTGCGATATTGCAAGAGCAAGACTGGAAGAAACGGAAGCAGATTATTTACAGGGAGGTTTATTATGCCAAAACGCAGATTAAAGAAATCAGAATATCTGCAGAAAATTGGCTGTTTGTTGACAAATTGCTTGACAACTTGCAGATTTGCAAGAGAATACGGCGGCTATAAGAATTGCCCTAATTTTGGTTGGAAAGCAGAAAACGGCGACAAGTATGAGATAATTTTGAATAGAAATGGGAATATACAGGCAGTTTACGAGATAGAATAATGGCAGTACAATTAAGAGATTATCAACAAGACGCAGGTAAGAGGATAACAAAAGCTATAATTGAGGGCAAGAAACGAATACTATTCAATATGGCAACTGGAGCAGGCAAGACTGTATCAATGAGCGATTTTGCTACAAGAGTTGCTAATAGAGGAATGAAAACTCTTATAATAGTTGATAGAACAGAGCTTTTAGGACAAACAATAAGATTTCAGACGCACGAAAATCCTTTTGGGTATTTGACAGCAGACAGTTTTTATCCCCAAAATATCACAGTAGCCATGCTTCAAACTTTAAGAGCAAGACTGAAATCAGAAGTTTATCAAGAATGGTTAGGCGAATTTGATTTTATTTTTTTTGATGAAATTCATCAATACTATAACGGTACAGCTTTTCAAAAGATTTGCGATTTCAAGAAAGATAGTTGTGTTGTAATTGGCGTAACTGCTACGCCTTGGGATAATAAGGGTTATTTGCTTGGAGGTTTTGAAGAATTTATTAACGGAGCTGACATTATTACCCTAATCGAAAAAGGTTATTTAGTTAAGCCGGAACACTATACGATTGACCTATTCGATTTCTCAAGAGTAAGAGTAACCAGCACAGGCGATTATGATACTGGGGCTATTGACGATATTGTTGTTGATACGGATAAAGTTGACAAAGTTTTAGAGGGCTGGCTCACCCATGCCAAAAGTAAAAAGACGATTGTATTTTGTTCAACAGTTGTATCTGCCGAACATTACGCAAAATTTTTCAGATTAAATGGTGTTAAGGCTGCTCATGTATCAGCTAAAAATAGCGATACCGAGAGAGCTGATATTCTTGCAAAATTTAAAACAGGGGAAATTGAGTGCCTATTTAATGTCGGGCTTTTAGTTGCAGGATTTGACGAGCCGAGCATTGAGTGCGTTATGTTCTTAAATCCCACCAAAATCTTACGCAGATATATCCAATGTGCTGGGCGTGGCTTGCGTCTATGTCCCGAAATAGGCAAGACAAGCTGCCTGTTTCTTGATTTTGTCGGTAATAGTTTCAGACATCTTGAAGTTGACGCAATCCGTTCCTATATCAATCCTCCAGAAAAAGAGCCTCAAACTTATGACGAAATTGAGTGTCCTGTTTGTGGTTATGTGTTCCCGATTTCAGAGGGTGAATGTCCGGAATGTGGATTTAAACTTGATTTCGATTTAGAGGGCGAGGGTGGCGGCAGAATACCAAAAGCCAAGAAAGATTTTGACCGATTGATTAAATTAAAATCTTTACAGAAAGAGTTGCATGATACAATTCACGAATTTGCAGGATTGTCATGCCTCGTAAGAATTGAAGATACTGGCAAGAGAACTGAAAACGGCACACCAATTAGGAAATGGGTTTATGGAATAAGAGAGGACGGCACTTTCGTATTCAAAGGTGATAAAGATTACTCGCCCGAAAAATACCCATATCCGTTGATTAAGAAAGCTAAAAAGACTAATTGCTGGTACACTTTTCACACAATTTGCACGAAATTTGACCCTAAAATGGGAGCTTTGAGATACTACGGAAAGAAACTGCGAAAAGCTAAAAGATTTTTAGAACAGATTAAAAACCCTGAAAATAGGGCATTCGTAGATTTGTATAGGCTTATGGACTAAAATTTTTCAAAAAGAGTGCAACATCTATCAAAATTTATGATATAATATAAATATAGAAATAAATAAGGAGCAAATCAAAATGGCAGATGAAAACAAATTATTACCGCAAGTCCCTGTTTTAAGCGAATATGAAATCGTAAAAACAGAGCTAAAGACAAAAATTGAAAAACTTAACGCAATTACTGAATTGACCGAAGAAAATAAGAAAGAGGTCAAGACTGGAATTGCTGAAATTAACAAAGTCAAAGACCGTATAAGCCGTTATAGAATTGATGAAACTAATAGATTTTTAGAATATATCCAACCATATATTGATAAATGTAAGGAACTTGAAAAGCTATGCGACACAGGTCTTGCAGACATCAAGAAAAAGGTCAAAGAACTTGAAGAAAGCGAAAAGGCTCTTAAAAAGACAACTGTTCAAAAGGCTTTTGAGCTTTTTATGGAAAACAAAGATTACTCAAATCTAATTAAGTTTGAAATGTTTTTTGAAGAAAAGATGTGTAATAAAACAGTTTCTTTAAATGTCATTCAGGCTCAATTAGAAACTTGGTATAATCAACGCAAATCTGATATTGATTTTATCAAGAAACAGGCTGATGATAGCGATAAAGTTATCGCAATTTACCTCAAAAATGGCTTAAATCTTACACAAGCTATTGAAACATATCAAGAACAATTTAAGAGTGAAGCCGAAATTGCAGCAGCTATGGCAAGCGAGCAAGCTGCTCCTACTCAAACTTTTGAAAAGAAAATCAATCTTGTTGTACACATAAAACAATTACCAAAATCAAAAGGTGTTGCATTGGAACAGTTTTTGAAAAATCTTGGTGTTGAATACACTTTGGAGGTAGTGAAATAATGAAGAAATCAGAAATTTTAGAAAATTACTCAAACAAAACAGGAATAAGCTACAAACATCAAGATTTGTTTGTTGGTGATGTTTATAAAGGTGAGTTGGGTGTATTAGGTGTAGTTTTGTCAAGAAAACTTGATGACGGAAGTACAAAGTATTATTTCAAGAAAACGAACATGTGCGAGCATGGATTGCCTGAAAATAGGGCTGGCTTGAATAATGGTATATTTGTAGCTAATGTCGTTCAAGATGATACTTTAATGCAACAATTTATTGACGCTGGCATTATTATTGATGATGACAACGAAACAGAAAAGGAAACTGAAACTATGGTAAAAGAAGAAGCGAAAGAGCCAGTTGCAGAGGTTGTTCCTCCGCTGCCAGCTCCAGCAAAGGAAGAAAAGCCAAAAAGAGCTACAAAGAAATCGGCAGAAAAAGAACAGCCAAAAGAGGAGCAGCCAAAAGAAGAAAAGGCGACTACAAGACCAGTTACAAAAGGAATTTATGCAAAAATCAATGCAGTTCGTGCCGCTTGGACTAAAGAGAATATTGAGAAAACTGGCAAAGGTCGTGCTGGTGGCGGTGCAAAGTATGATTATTACAAACCACAACAGATTATTGATTTTGCTTTAAAAGAAGAAATCAAAAACAACCTATTCTCTGATTTTAATATCATTGACGGAACTGCAATTTATACTGTAACCGATATGGATTGGCGTGAGGGGTGTATTCAGCCTCAAATGGTATCTTGCCAATGTCCTGCTGATATACCTCGCAAAATGGCTGCGAGTGAAGCTCAACAGGTTGGTGCTGCTATGACTTACTTCAATAGACGCTTGGCTATGATGATGTACAAGATAGAAGATAACAGTAGAGAAAGCGTAGAAGTTTTAGAGGACGCAGACTATACAAGTCTTAACGCTCCTGCAATTCCAGCTCCTCCAGTTGTCCCAGTTCCTCCGATTATGGGAGTAGTTTCGGAAGCTGAAACACAGTTGCCACCACCTCCAGTAACAAATATTCAAACAGAGGTCAATAGCAAGCCTGTGGACGAGCCTAAAGTTGAACAGGATAAAGTTGTACCACCTCCAATAGAAAATGCGAAATCTGACGATGTGGCTGTGGAAAATGAGCAAAAAGACGCTACTGTTCCTCCACCTCCACCAGTAACAAATCAAAATATGCAAGGTGCTGCAAGTGTACCTCCTCCACCTCCAGTAAAAACAGAGGCAGTAACAGAAGCACAACCTCCAGTACAAGAAGAAAAGAAAATGGGCAGCATAGCGGATTTATATTAGTATGATTAAGGTTGAATTTAACACGAAAGAAGAATGGCTTGAGGCACGAAAAAGTTGCCTTACAGGCACAACGGTTGGGGAGCATATCGGCATAGTTAGCCCTTATGCTCCGAAAACCCCCGAACAAATGGCAAAAAGTCCTGCTGTGCAATTTGGTAAAAACTGCGAAACATCAATTTTGACGATATTCGCAAACTTGCCTGAAATCGCAAAACAAACTTTGGTGCAACCTACTATTCTGCATACATTATGGTATTCAGATATTGACCCAAGAATTGCCGGAAGTTTTGACGCTCTTGCTTGGGAAAAAGGAATGGAGGGTTTTTGCGAATGTAAGTCAACAGGAGCAGGGCTTTACGATTTACGAAATAGGGTTATTCCGGACACAACTTGGTTACAGATATTGCACTACTTTACAATAAATCCAAATTTTCAATTCTGTTATTTGGTTGTGTGTGATTATCCTCAATTCGGCAATCGTAGCGTAAAAATCGACTGGTTGCGTATTTCTCGTCAAGAGGTACAAGACCGAATAACAAACCTACAAGGTTGGCATGCATATTTATTAGCAAAAGGGGTAAGATAATGGCTACAGATAAAGGCGTAAAATTAGATAATGGCAAAATCAGACTTGGGCTTGTGCTTGGAGGATTTGCAAAAGGTTTATGGGAAGTTGGCTGCATAGGAACTTTTGGAGCAAACAAATACTGTGATAACGGTTGGCAAAGTGTGGAAAATGGCGAAAAGCGTTATACTGACGCACTTTTAAGACATTTATTTGCACATCTTGACGGTGAAACTTTTGACCCCGAAAGTGGTTATAGACATTTGGCACATGCGGCTTGGAACTGTCTTGCATTACTGACTTTGACACATCACAAGAATTTTTTGAAACCTCACAAAGTTCCTCCAACAATAACTGCTCTACAAAAGTTTAAGGACGCATTTTGTAGTTTTGGAATATCATTAAAAGGTTATAAATAATGACACAAAAGAGAATTGTAGGAATAATTTATAAAGCAGAGAACATTCATACTGGCGAATGCTATATCGGACAGACCAAAAAGGATTTAAGCAGACGAATTTATGACCATGAGTACGAGGCTTTTAACCGAAAAGCAACTGATAAATTTCATTCTGCTTTAAGAGAATACGGACGCAAAGCCTTTGAGTGGAGTATAGTCGATACCTGCAACGATTATACAAAATTATCGAGGTTAGAAAAGAAGCATATCAAACGCCATAACTCGATAAAAGACGGTTACAATATTCAAATTCGATTTGACGCAAACGCAATCAATAGGATAAATGAGAGCAATTATGTCAACAACTTTTTAAAAACTTCCGAAAAAGAGTGCAAAAAGTATCAAATTTTGTGATATAATATAAGAGTAAAGACTTAAAGGAAACAGAAATGCAAGAACACGAAGTAGAATATGTTGATGTAAGCAATATTGAGAAAAACCCAAAACTTTTTCTAAAGATATTTAAGGCTTACAAAGCTAATAAATTGAATACAGACGGTTTTGCTACTCCACAAGATTTGGCAGATGAAGTATTGGAAGATTGTAAAAAAGGTTTAAACTATGCACAATTTTTAGTTGTGCCGGAAAATCCGATTTTGAAAGTTTGCAGAATAGAGGGTATCTCACGCAGGCAATTAGCAGAACTGATAAATATGCGAGTTACAAGACTTGAAAATTGTTTAAGTCGTAAAAAGGTGTCAAAAGGTGTTTTGGCAGCATTGAAAGAAAGATTTAATTATATATAAGGAAATTAAAATGGAAATTGATTTTGAAACTGACCCGATTACCGAGCAAGAGGTCATATCAATATTAGGAAACAATTACAAAGTACAAGGCGATGAACTTGTTTGGGCTTGCCCTGCTTGCAGATATAGCGGAGGCGACAGAGCGGCAGACAACTTAAAATTTAACAGAAGCAAACACATCTTAAAATGTTTTGCTTGTGATTATGGGACGGAGATTACGAGTATAATTGCTCGTAGGCGTTTTGAGGCACAACAGGAGGGCAGCGAGGGCTTTCCTGCTCAAACACCTCCACCGCCAATTTATACTCCTCCAGCTCCTCCAAGACAGGAAAAACCAAAAGAAAAGGAAATTCCTCAAGACCAACTTGACGAGTATTATTGGGATTGTCAGATAGCTTTATTCAGACGCAAGGATATTTTGCGTAAGATGTTTGAAAAGCATACAATAATGCCAAAAACTGCTCTTGAATGCAATATTGGCTATGATGAAAACAAAGACATGTTGGTGTTTCCAAGCAAAGCGATAGGCAAAAATCCTACTCAATGCATGCCTTATGAATGTACTGCTAATGGGGCTGAATATAGGGAATATACAGGCGAAAAACGCATAAGACGAATAAGCGGTTATGATATTAAAATTTGTCTTGTTTCCGGTGGAGCTTTTATTATGCGTGGAATAATCTGCGAGGGTTATAAAGACGCTTATAATCTTTACCAAATAATGAAAATAACCCAGCCTGATATTTTAAGTCATACAGCAATATTCACCGTTCAAAATGGTACAAATAGTATCAATGCTGATTTATGTTTGCAAAAAGTAAACTGGCGAATGTTTGAAAGTATCGGACTTTGTATGGATAATGACAAAGCAGGAAACGAGGCGACCGAGTTGGCTATGGGGCTGTTTGATTGTATGGAAGATTTAAGACCAAGCCTAATCAATGGCTACAACGATATTCAACAAAGATTTGCGAAAGAATTTGCTCCTCAAGTTGATATTGAGAAAGCGTTGCAAGCAAGTTGGATTGATGAATTTGCCCAAGAAACTATGTTATCAGAAATACCATTTTAGGAGCAAATAATGGAAAGACAGAAAATGAGAACAGTAAAAATATGCCCAAATTGTGGCAGCGTATTAGTACCTTCTTTTGTATTAAGGGGTAGTGAATATGTATGCGTGCTTTGCGGTGAGGGTTTTCCATTTTTCAATAACTGTGAAGAAAGACAAATGCCAGTTGATGAATATAACGCATTGAAAGAAAAGTACAAAGATGATTTGGGCAAGATAGGTTTGCAGACAGCAAAAGCTGGAGGCGGTAAGTGTAATACTTGTGGAACTGCCTTTAATTGCGAGAACTGCAAAAGACTTGAAAATCATAAATTACAATATTTTGGAAAGGGTACGGTTAGAGAATGTTAGGTACAACTTTGAATGTCTGTTTTGACATATTAGCCTATTTAATAGTTGCTTTAATTACTTTAGGTGTTTTTGCAGATTTTATGCGTTGGAAACGAAAGAAAGAAATCATACTGGTTGATATGGGCTTGATGTTTGATATTCTGCCAATAATTAAAAGAGGCGTAATATGGGTAGAGAATAATAAAGGTAAAACTTTGAATGATTATCTGCAAGCACATTTATCAGAAGCTATGCCTTTTGCAGAAACAATAATTAAGGCAATTAAGTATCAACAAGCAGGATATACACTTGTTTTTTATACAGAAATGCCGAATTGCTTGAGAGTTCAGTTAGCAAAACATTTGAACGATTGGAAACTGGCTGGCGAATTATACCTTAATTTCAATGATGATTTTGGGGACGCAGCACAATTCAGAGAAATCTGTATCAGAGAAGTATCACGCAAAAAAGGTATGAAAATTGTCGGAATTATTGATAGTTACAGATTAAGTAATAAATCCGCAGACAAATTTTATGCAGCAAAGGGAATTAAAGTATGTTAGTATGTGATAATTGTGGCAAAGTTGCCGAGCAAAACCATTGTAAAACCGAAGTATCAAGTATGCGTGATTATAAAGGTTTTGAAGCAAAAATTGACTTATGCGAAGATTGTTTTGACAATTTTAATGCAGAATTATTAAATCTTGTCAATTCATATCAACGCTATGCAAATACAATGAAACTTAAAAAAGAGGTAAGCAAAAAATGAGTAAAGCTGAAATTTTTAAATTGCAAAGAGCCATAGCAGGCGATGATTTATGTTTAATTTACAATGAAAATCGTAGTATTATGGGACAATATTCTACAACTAAAGATGATTTACAAATCTTGCAAGGCAAGCCTAAAGTTTATTTTTGGGGTAGACATGATATTAGAACAGGTAAGACAGAATTTATAAGATATTGTGATGACAGAGAATTGCGGAATATTGCTTGGTAAATGAAACAAAATTGGATAACTGACATTTATCCTACTCCTTAAATATTCAATTACATTAAAATCCCCAGCGAGATTAAAAAGTTTGGGGATTTTCTTTGCATTTAGGCACGATTTATCCTAACCAAAATTACCCCCTCTTAAAACGCCTCCTAATAGCCTTAAAATAAAAGTGCCGAAACAACGGCACTCCGAGCAAATTTTCAAAATGAAAAAAGATTTAACATTTTGATTATACAAGAACATGACAAATAAGTCAATTTTAAATCAGTTCGGAAATCGTATGCAGTACGGATTTGGCGTATAAATCACCATTAAATCCTTTGCGTCTGATACCCAAAAATTGTTCAATATAAGTCATAGCAGCTTTAAAATTAAAAACCTCTCGCAAAGGGCGGTTTCCTCTTGCATTATTCATTCGTTTGCTGGCTAATACAACATTAGATTGAGCGGTTGTGCCTCCCTCGCATTTACAACGCAAATGTTCAACGCTGCAATTATCTTTTGTCAACTTATCGCCATAAAAACCAAATTTTACTTCCGGCAATTTTCCTTGTTTGTATAGTGTTTTTAGTATCGAATTGTAGCCACAAAATGAGGGCTTTGTATGTACTGGCTCTGCTCGCATTTTTATCCTCTCTATGTAACAAGAAGTTCTTTATATAGTTGTTCAGGCTCAAGCATAGGTTTAACCTTTTTTAAAGCCCAACCAGCATTCAAATAAACTGCTGACCCCATAATATTTGATTTAAAATTGCCGACATTAGTTACTTTTAGCATTTCTTTGAACAACCGATTATTTTCAGCAAAACTTACATCTATCGCTTCGATATATTCTATCGGAATATCCTCACAGACATAAACTGAAACATCAGTATTACCTTTGTATCTTCCGGCTTTTTTAAGCTGTTCAAGAAATTTGCATTCTCTTTCAGTTGCTTTTTCGTTTAGATACAATAAACCCATATTTTTTAGGTCTTGCTCTGTTAAGTTCGATATAAGCAACTTATGCGTTGCACAACCAATATCGTGAATGTGGCTTGCCCGAACATCAACGAAAGTATTATTGATAAAGGTAATATTGTCTGTATAAGTATATCTAGGAGCAAAGATTATGCCTGCATAAGTTGCAAAAACTTCGTTGTCCTCAAGAAAGAATTTATTGCCGTCCCCAATTTGTTGTAAACGGCTCTTATAAGTTAGTGGTTTGATTACATTTAACACAGTTCAAAGCCTCCATAAATAATTTATCAACCTTGTGACGAATGTAATTACCGAATAGCATTACAAACCATTTTGGCAGGCGTTCAGCAGCGTATTCGTACGCTTTTTCTTTCATATTGATAATACTTGTTCTTTTGCCTCTAATCAGTTTAATTAGAAGTGTTTTGATTTGTGTTTTGAGTTTGGCATTTATTAACATTTTTACCCCTCTCTTGCTTTCGCATTCTTATCATCAGTTCGCCACCGCACTTTTGACAAGTTGTGCCAAAGGTGTTGAAGTTATTACCCTCTATTTGTGGCTTCTGAATTTCCCCACATTTTTTACAAATAAAATCATACATGCTCTACAAAATGCTCCTTTTCATTAAACAGGCAAATGAAGCCTTTTGAGTTCTTGCCCCATTGAGTTGTTATTTTAGTTTCAACAGCCCAAATAGTAACAATGTCGCCTTTTTTATATTGTCCGACAATTTTTGCGTCCATTCCTGCGTGTTCTCTGATATTCAAAACAGAGGCAACAACTCTGATTGTTATGGGTAAATCGTTGCCTAAGTCTTGAACATTAAAGTCAGCAGGTACAAAAATTAAAGGAACAATATTTTCGGGATTACTTCTATATAAAGCCAATTTATCAGAACGGATAAAATCAGAGCAAAGGTGTCCGTTTCCGTCTGCAACCTCAATATGTCCGTATGGGTGAGCTTTTTGCCTATTCCATAAAACAAGCGAGCCAGCAGGCAATTTTGTTGTATCTCTTGACTGCTTCAAGAAAACCCATTTATCAGACATTTTGACTTTTGAAATCCAAGTATAGGCATTACCTCTGAATTTTTTTGCAACATTTTCACCCAAAACGGCAGAAAGAGCGTCCCCAACAGCTAAAGCACATTTACCCTGCGATTTAGTTCCACCCATTTTACTTGCAATTTTATAGGCTGCTGCCCCAAATGCCTTACCAAAATCTTTCATTATCTACTCCCGATATTATTATCAAACAGTTTTTTGTACTTTTTAAAGTCTTTTGCGTCTTTTTTCTCGAAATCATCAGCATATTTTGTAGCAATATCGAGAGCCTTATTAGCTGCTTTTATTGCTTTAGACGCATTTTTTGCAGACTTATTGACAGTAGTTTCAGATTGTTTTTCAATAGCAGTATTCTGAACTTCCTCAAATTTTGCAAGCATATCGCAAAATGATTTAATTGCTGTCGCTATCGTCCCAATCATCTTCGCTCCAATCGCTGTCTACGCCACCTTTATTAAGTATTTGTTCGACCTTATCCAAAAACCATTCTGCCAACAAATCGAATAATCTTGAACCAAGATAGCCGGAAGTAATGCCGACCGCAATAAGAAATTCGCTGCTGTCAGTTTTTTGCAAAACTATGAAACATACAATAATCGCCACCAAAACAGAGGTAACAACCATGCTTGTATATGATTTAAGATTATATTTACTACTGTGAGTATTCAGATATTTAGCTGTTCCGCCGAGCAAGCCGAGAAATCCGAATATTAGAAAATGTATCAAGTCCTCTATTTTAAAATTCATAATAAAACTCCTCTTTGTCGTTGTTCTTATATTGCTTTTTACATGTGGTATAAATATGTCTGCAAATAATGCTGTGTATGAATATATAAGGCACGATAAAAACCACGAATGGCACAAGCCTTAACAGCATTGTATAAGTAGGCAAGCCCTCGCTATACACATCTGAAAAGTAGCAAACCATAAGTACAAACGGTAGCCATTTATAAATTTCAAAATTTCGCTTGCTTATTTTCATAACTTAATCACTCACATTTACTAAAGTTTTGCGTGCTGCGTGGCTAGAGCCACCCAAAACATATACTCTTGAGCCGTTTTGATGTTTATAATTGAACGGATATGGATAAGCAAAGCCCTCAATGCTCATTGGCTCATCATCTTTTACGCAAACTTTTCCGCCACCAAACACTTGAATAATATATGTTTTGTCATTTTGAAATACAAAATCAGGCACTACATCTTGTATCAATTCTTCCAAATCTTGATACTTGTCGCCATGTACATAGACTGCTGCAATATTAGCCATTTGTACCTCCCATATTATCTATTTTAGTTTTAAGCTCGTTTATTGCTCCTGCAACTGTCTTGTCATCGGTTGTCAAAGCGCTGTCAGTTTTGTCCTGTTTAAGATTAGAATAAGTGCCTATATTGTTCGCATTTTCTTCGACTTCTGACATACAATGGTCTATATCAGCTTCTAAAGATGTTACATAGTCTTGAGTAGCATAAATAACAGAGTTCATTAGGCGATAGCCCATGAAATCAACTCTTGTAATAACTTCATCTTGTATAAATACATCACAAAGAGGTGTTGCCGCAGCAGCTCTAAAAACATTACCTGTATCATTTGACTTGAATTTCCAAGTCTTTTCTTTTGGCGACCACCAAGCTGTTGAATTAGCTTCACCATTTGGCTCGTCCACCTGCCAGCAAACTTCCTCTGCTTCAAAATATGAGCCACCGTCAAGATAGAACAGAGTAAAGTTATTTGTGCTTTCACAAGAGTATGTTTCTTGAGAAGCAATAGTAATTTTATTAGGTTTGTTTGGAATACGCAAAACAATTCCGGAACTAATAATTAAATCTGCTGTTGCAACTATTGATTTGATAAGACCTAAAGTTGCGTCAATTATTCCGTATTGAGTGCAATAATCGCCTCTAATTCCATAGTTTTCGCTTTCATGTGCCAGTTTTAAATTGTCAGTAGTTTTGTTACCAACAAGCACAACTCCGTTGATACTTGGTTTATTGATTATATTTTGATAGTCAATATCGCCAGTAACAGTTCCGCCACCGCTTGATGATGAAGTATTAAATCCACAAAATCCGAAATTAAGTACCATATCTTACTCCTCACCTTTTGCCAGTTTATATTGATTATATAATTGCTCTTGAACACCACCCAAGAATGTGATAAGACTAACAAATTCTTCTTTTGTCATTCTAGCAACTTTTGTAGGGTCGTTTGTAGCGTCCCAAAGTGGTATTGGGTACATTAAGTCAGGAAATTTCTCTGCTTTGTCGTATAAATCAATATATGTTCCGTCCTCACCTTTAGCGTTTTTAATCCAAACAGGCTTGTATTGGTAGCCATTTGCAGGATATACAACTGGTGTTTCTAATTTAGCCTTATAATTCAAATAAGCGTCAGATTGATAGTTTTCGCCCGAAATTTCTTGCCCGATAAGCATAATTTCATATTCTCTATCTGTCAAAAACGCTTCGTCATAAGTATATTTATCAATTAAATTTTCCTCATTTTGAGGGTCATTAGCCACTTGCTCTACGGCAAAATTTTTGCGAACATACCAGCCATTAACAACTTGCTCTGTTCTTGGAGGCTTATTAAAACTTTCAACTCTTTTGAATTTTATCGTCATGCTGCTCTTTGTCCCCTTTTGTCTTTTATTCTACTATCTTTTTGCTTTTTTTGCAAGTTTAGTAATTTTGAATGCTTGCTAACTAGCTTCTTACAAGCCTTTGCACTAACCTTATTGGAAATATATTTTTCTCTGCAAGTCCAAGTATCAGAATGTTTGAAATAACCTAAATAAGAAAGAATTTGACAAGCGTCATACCAAGTCAATTTGCTCTTTTTAGTAACTCTTGTAGCCTTACGAGTAGCTTTCAGCATAATCGCTTTTCTCAAAACTGTCTTATCTCTGTAAAACTTAAATCCAATAAAATCGATAGGTCTGCCCCTACGCTTACCGCTTTTATCAACATAATCAAATCTGAATATTTGCCAGTTATCTTTAATTTCGAGGTCGAGAGTTTTTAAAAATTCTTTAATACGCTCCAAGCAACGCTTTAATTCCTTTTTATTTCCACTAAACATTACCATATCGTCCATATAGCGAACATAGCAGCGTATGTGTAGTTCTTCTTTAATAAAATGGTCGAGGTCTTGTAAATACCAATTAGCAAACCATTGAGAAGTATAGTAGCCGATTGGCAAACCAATGTCGACATCTTCACCGCCGAACTTGACAATATTTGATTGTAATATTGTATTTATAACCCAAAGCATTTTGTCATCTTTAATTTTTGCAGCAAATTTTTGCTTAAGAATATCAATGTTTATACTTTGGAAGAAGTGGTGAATATCAATTTTTAAAACATATTTTATGTTAGATTTATTATATTTACAGCCTTTTGGAGGATTTGAGATATTATTTTTCTTAATAAACTTTTCAATATACTTTTGTCCAAGCGTAGCACCTCTGTCCGGAATAGAGCCACAGGAATATTCATACATACCCTTATAAAACATTGGTTGTAAAACTTGAACAACTGCGTGATGAATTACTTGCTCATACGCAAAATCGGGTCTTATGATTAGTCGTTTCTTTTGAGTAACGCCGTCATTTATAACCTCTGCAACATGTTTGCGAGACTTCCAAGTCTGTTCAACGACTGATTTCATTATCTTTTTAATATGCTTGTCGGGGTTAAGAAATACATCATAAACATCTTCCCTATCTCTCTTGTGCAAAGAAGCTCTGTTTATCGCCCTAGCATAGTTCCCATATTCGTTGAATTTATCGAATATGTGCTTGTAAGTTTTCATATTTTATTTTACTCTCTCTTGGTCTTTCTTGTAGCCTCGCAGGCTTCCGTTTCCTACTAACCCACGCCTTTTGCGACTTAATTTTTACCAAGTGGTAAGGAAAATGGAATACATTTGAAAGTTCTATATAACGAAACGATATATATACAAATTAAAAGGTTGTTTTCTACAAGATAGGGACGACCCGATGTTCCAGTTCGCATTCGAGGGGGCATTGTTCAAATTAGACGCAAAAGCCCCGACTATCAAGCCATTGTTGCAATTACTGCCGACATGAGCCGCTGCCGTACTCCAAATCCCTGAAAAACTTTTATTAAGTTGTCAAGATACGAACAAATGTATAATACCACATGTCCGTATCTTTTGCAACTTTTACTTCCGAAATCCTTATGTGGCGTGAGTTTCGTTTCAGGGGGACTTGTCCCCCTGCTCCCCCTATTGTAAAGGTGGTTTACAAGAAAGGGACGACCCGATGTACCAGCTCGCATACGAGGGGGCATTGTTCAAATCAGACGCAAAAGCCCCGACCACCAAGCCACTGCCGCAAACACTGCCGACACGAGCCGCCGCCGTTATCGTATTATTATACCACATACCGTCAGTATAATAAGTTGATGATGACCCATTCATTTGGTGTGGGAAAAATCCGTAAGGCGGTAAAAGTGTGCCGCTTGAAATATAGCCCCCACTTGTGCCTGACGGTGTCAAACCAATAGGAATATAGCCGTTACCGGACATATTATATTCGTCAACAGTAGAGCCGTCAGTAGTTCCTCTTGTGAGTTTAATCATTTGGTTGCCGTTTACCATAATCCAACCCAAAATTCTTTTCCACAAGTTTCCATAAAAGTTCTCAATACCAAAAACTTTGACGGTATTTGAAGCGGTTTCACCAAAGAACATACCAGCAGTATTTCTAACGCCTGACGCTTTTAAAGAGCCTGCCCCTGTACCACCAGTATAATGTCCGTTGCCGAATATAGTCTGCGTATCTGTTGATTTGCCCATTAAGACGAGTAAATCTCTAACAAGCAAGTAATCAGCGAGAACGCCGTTCGTCCAGTATGTTCCGTTTGCATTAGCCCAAAGAATTTCATTTGTCATATTGCTGTTATTATATGGTGAACGACCTGACAATGACCTTAATTGATTAGAAACATTACTTGCGTCGTAAGCAGACATAAACATTTCCGGAATTAAATCGCCGTCTTTGTTAATGTGAGTGTAGCATTTCCAGTTGTCATCAATTTGTCTGTTAGCAAACCAATAATATTCTTTATAGCCTACTTTTTCATAGTAACGCCATACTTGAGGGAAACCAATCATAACATTACCATTAAAAGCGGTATTTGAGATGTCAGAAGCTCCACCAGTCTTTTTAAGACCGAAATTATCAGGATTTAATTCATAAGCTACTGTTCCGTCAAGATTAAGCATTACAGGACGAGGCATGAAAAATGCGTGTTCCCAGTCGCCATATTCAAATCTGCCCAAAGTATAGTTCATATAAGCTGATTTAAAGTTTTCATTATGTCCGACATAGTGAACTCTTGTAGCTGGGTTACTATCTGCTGTATCAATATAATAGCCATAAATTGTAGTTCCGAAATGATTTCTTGGGTCAAGGTTTGTAACACCATTAACAGAAATCGGGAATGCTCTGTAATAATATTCAACAGAAGAACTTGGAACACTATCGACAAGAGCTGTAAGGTTGTAAGCGTCTTTTGTAGTATTTTCAGCAACTACAACGCCGTCCTCAATACTTTGAGGATATGCCCCTGCTTTTCTGACTATAACGGTTTTTGCCCAAGTACATAGAATATGATTATTTATGATAGTATCTTCGGGGTCTTGCCAGTTTAATGAATAGCTACTACCGTCAGAACTTCTTTCAATTCTTAAATTATAACAAGCAGAGGTTGGAATACCCTCGTTTCCGCTTCCGACAGTTCCGCCACCGCCTCCGCCGCTACTTGAGCCACTACCTGATGTTTGACTTATTTTTCCATAATCTGCCACGCTAAAATCCTCCCCTGTGTAAGCTAAAGTGAAGCGAGCCATAGTACAATATCTATCAAACTGACTTGCGATAGCCATAATTGAGCTATCTGTTGCAGGGTCAGCACCAGCAGCACTCGCCAAATCGTCATATTGTGTATCACCAGTAACATATAAGTAATTTACTGAATAAGGACTTGAGCCTGCTGCTGGCAAGCCTACGAGCCAAATATTCATAAATTTACCACTTTCAAGATTTGTCAAAGCATAATCTTTAAGATATTTTGGAGCTTTTGTAGCAGCGTCAAATGGCACAATTTCAGCTTGACCGCCTGAACAGGTCAATACATTTTCTGCTGTTGCGTGAGCTTGCATATAAACTGCTCCTGTACTTGTTGTTGGAAGTGTTTGAGCAAAGTTAGCCAAACCAATTTTTGCTTGGTTGATAACTGGATATCTTTGCTGTGGAGTATCAACAACAACATTTGAAATCTGACCTCCACTTAAAACAACCATACCAGTTGTAGCGTTTAAGTATTCAATAACACTTTCAGAAGTTCCGCCAAGACCCCAAGTTTGAATTGCGAATTTGTTATCATCTGCCAAAATAACAATTTCAGCAATATGGTAAACATATTCACTTGGAACATTCGGTAGTCCAGTCGACCATTCTAATTTTGAGGTTTGAGTGTTATAATACAAATAATGTCTGCCAATGTCTGTCGGCATACCTGTCGCAATAAAGTTCGATAACGCAGATACTAATACGCCCTCTATATAAAAGACGCCACCGACACCCATAACAGTTCCGGCAGACCAATCAACTGTTATAGTTGGAGCAGTTGCCCAACCTGTGCTTAAATCAAAAGCACCTGATGTAACAGATAATCTGCCCTCATTGTCAATCTGTATAAGATTGTTTTCATCGGTACTTACAATTCCTTTGATAAGATTTTGCAAAGTAATTTTAGCACCGTCCCCCTGCGCAATATTATTGATACCCAACAAGTATTGCCCTAACTGCATTTCTGTCAATTCGTGAAAAGAGTTAATCGGAGTTGTTTGTGTGATGTTTCCTATTGGTGTGTTCATCGACATTGTAAAGTCCTCCCCTGTCTTTTTATATTACATCTTTTTAATATAATCTGCAAGTAATTTTGCTGGTGAAATCATCGCCCTGTACCTCGTCAATATTGCTTATAACCATATTTAATATCTCTGCTGTACCTGCCATATATAAATCACCACTATAATAAATTTCTGCTCCGTCTACTTCATAAAATCCCACGCCTCTAATGATTGAACTATCGGCGTCAATAGGAGTTTCAAATAATATGCTTGAAACTTCGGCAGTATTTGGCATAAGGCTGTAAGTATTGACATTAAAGCCCTCGCCTGTTGTATCAACCGAACGAATAGTAATTGTAGTGCCTTTTTCAACTACAAAAGGATTATTAGTTTTGACACCGATAATTTTTGTTTTATCCTCGTTGTACAAAACTCTTTCGATTGAGCCACTATTGCCCTCATTTAAACGAGTATAATCAGCAACAAGCACTCTATCAAGTATTTCCAAGTCTAAAACTTCTCTTGCGACATTAAAAGTAGCTGTAACATTCTTTTCGTTTGCAATTTCAAGTTCATACTTAATTCTTCTCTTGACATTTTCAGCATTCTTGATGTATTGCAAATCTCTCTTTTCGGGTTTATAGAATTGGTCATCTTTGCCAGCTTCCGGCTCCCAATGACAAGCTCCATTGTACCAATAGCCAGTAATTTCATCGTCAGACCAAGTTTCCTCATTGACAAAAGAGCAACGAATAGCCATTAAACGATTTAATACGCCTCTCGTTCTAGTAATGCTTAAATCCCAACTATTTTCAGCATTAAATAGTGTCTTAATCGGTCGTCCGTCCTCATTGGTATCAACCCTTAAAACTGCCTTACCCCATTTATTTGGTATGAAATAAAGCTGATTATTATTGGCAATTTCATTTATTACATTTTCATATTTTACTTCCCCAGTAACAATTCCATCGCACAAACAATTATGGTCTTTACACCATTTACGAGCTTTTTTAAACGAAGCCATGTCAATTTGAGCAGGCGACATTGGGTCAGGATTGCTGGCTGTATCAGTAAGTAGGTAATAGATGATGTCAACAGGATTTCTGCTTTGCTCAAGCCCTCCAGTTTCCAAGTTCGTTATATATGGAAACACAATCGCCCCCAACTCATCAACTTCACCGTCTAATTGAGTTGTAGCATTGAATGTACAAGCAATTTGAGATACTTGAGGTAGAATAGAGTTATCAACAACAGGAATATCAGGTCGAAGCCTCCAAACTATTTCCGCAACATTGATACTACCAACCCAGTAATCATCTTTAGTAAATACAATCGGCAAGACTTTAATCTGATAATGCCCAGCTTGAGCAAATTCAATCCCAACGCATTCATAGAATTGGTCGTCAGCATAATTGATGTCGGCAGGAGTAACAAAAGTAAAAATATTACCATTCCTTGTAATTCTACTGCTTAAATTCTGTATCACGCCGTCAATATCTCTCGTATAAATTCTTGCTATTGCAGGGTCGCTCATAGAATGCCATTGAGTTTCTTCAACACGCTTCCATTGAACTTCTGCTTGAATGCTCACTCGTATTCTCTTTCCGCTTTTTTGGTCTATTGAGTATAAACCTTGTGGGAAAGAGAAATGAATATCGCCATACTTCGCTTGTGTAGGTGATTGAGAAATAATTTCATTCCTATCACCTGAATAACTGTTTACACCCTGTTCTACTTCGGTTTCAAAGGTATCTTCACCAACAACAACCTTTTCGTGCATTAAATATATGTTAAGATTACCCTCACCCGAATTTCCTCTTGTAGAACCATTTGGAACAGTAGTCGTATATCTGTATTCTGAAATAGCATACGACCCTAAATTGATAGGAATTGTTTTTATTGCATTATAGCCTCCTGCTCCGTCAGCAACGAGGTCATTTCGTGTAATAGTAACACTTGTACCCAAAACTACATCAATGCCCCCTGCAACGATTGTAGCGGTTATATCCATTTGTTTATTCGTCCAAGAGCCAAGATTTACACCTTGCAAGTTGTAAGTTTGCGTAATATTGATAGAATTTCCGGAACACATATCATTATAATACGCAATAGCAGACTGAAATACTGCTTGTGTTTGGTCGAAAGTAAGCTCTTTATTAAAAGTTTCAGTAACGGCATTATCCCAGCCAATAAATTGCGAAATTCCGTTTGCTTGTTGTAAACTATAAGAGCTTGGTCGGTAGTTTGAAAGCAGGATATTTCCAAGCCTAAAGTCTGAATATCTTGCATTATTATAGCCAGCTATACTATAAACTCTATAACGATTTCCTGAATAGCCGCTTCGCACTAATGGAATACAAAATTGAGAATAATTAAACACTTGCAAAGTTCGCCCAAAAGCAACTGGCACAACATCTTCCGCTAATTCATTTTTAGCACCAGTCAAAGAGGGCGAATTATGGGAAGAATAGGAGGGCTTATCAGTTCCGCCCGATTTCCCTTTGCTACCTGTCAACGCTTGAATACCTGCTGTAATACCTGTAATAGCTAATGCAGCTACACCAATAATAACTGCGGCAGCAATAATCGGGTGAGCTATTGCAGCAGCTACGATTGCACCGATAATAACAGAAGTAATAATTCCTTTTGGTTTTTGCCTAATTTCAATAAAAGCGTTTCTTGGAATGATTGTGGTAGGTTTAATTCTCTTTCCGTTCATATAAACAGTTTTATAGTATCCGTCATCACCCACAGGCTGCTTTTTAAGAACAAAAGCAGCAGGAAGCCATGCCCAATATTTTAACTCACTATGATATTGACCCAACTGTCGGTAACAAACAGTAGCAGGGGCAAGAAGTTTTATTTTTGCTTTATTTAACCATTCTGTAAATAACATAATTTTTCCCCACATCTTCAATATCGCTTACCCTTACGCCCTGCGTGTGCAAGTGTATAAAGCTCTCATTATTTATCATAACACCAGCATGCTGATTTGCAAAAAGTGAGAATACAATAATATCGCCCTCTTTTGCTTCATTTACAGGCACTTTGATATGTTTTATATTAGAAGTAAGCTCATACTTAAATTCTACTTGAATTTCGTCAGCAGGATATTCCGGAAGCTCTATATTATATAAATCTTTGTAAATATCTCTAACAAAATCCCAACAAATATATTGTCCCTCAATATAATGTTTTTCCTGCATATACTTAATAATTGTTTGCTCGTCCATTTTTACCGTCCTATCTATGATTTAAGTTTACAAAAATAGAGGGGTTTTTACCTCTAAATCTGCCTACATTTATTCCATAACAATTTTTCATTACCAAAGCTCCTGTTACAACTTCCATATTTTCAGTTTGTTCTGTGTCCCAAATATATTCGCCCAAATCAATCCAGTTACTTGAGCCGTCATAATCAGCAAGTACAAGCCAGCATTGTATTGTTATGTCCTCAAAACTATTATCTGCCGCTTTCAAAATTCTTGAACTAATCAAATTTATATTAGTAACCCCAAAACCCGAATTATCGGTTTCACTTTGGGACGGCAAATTAAATGAAAATGGGCATGCGATATATGTAATCTGATTTCCGTTTTCGTCAGTTCTTACATGGTCGACAGTATCATTACAAATACTATAACGACCATTTTCAAAAGAACTGTGTTTAATATCAGCAGCCAAGCACAGAACTTTGTCGAGAGTTTTTGTAGCACTTATCATAGGAAGAATAGGCATTAGTACATCACCTCATCATTATCATATACCAATGCTCCATTACCCTCTGTAACAATTCTTTCAGGGATATTTTCAGTAATAAATCTCTTAATTGGAATTGAATTAGCTTGAGCATATAGTTTTAATTGAACATACATACCTCTAACGCTGCCTCCTGCTGGGCTTAAAGACGGTTGTTGCATAATAATACATCTCATAAAACCGTCTAATTTTACATCATAAATCCAACAAGGCAAAGCTCTGTTATTGGTCGCTCTTTTATACCAAAACCACCATGTTTCTTCTGTATCAACGAAAATTTTTGCAGAGATTATACGACCTCCAGCAGTAAATCTTGAGTGAGTAATAGGAATACCAGCGTCAGGGTCAACACTTACAACGGTTTCTTGTCTTGTAACCTCATAACCGTCATTTAAAAGCCTCCAAGGCATAATATATAAACCGTCTGTCGTGGATTTAACAAACAATTCCTCTTGCGTATCGAAAATTACATTATTGTCCTTACCCATTATCCTATTTGTCTACCTCTTTGTTGTAATCTGCTTTGTGCTGCACTCATACCTTTATTAGTTTTACTACTTGAGAGCATAGAGTTCAACTCTGTAACTTTTATTTCCATACTATTATCAGGTCGTTTCTTAACCTCGATAGCAGCGTTTGTGTAGTTATTTACTGTTACTTGTGGAGCAACAGCACCTATACCGACCTCACCATTTGCCATGCGTTTTGCAGGGGCGATAACTTCTGCTCCAGCTTCACCAGCCAAGCCGATATTACCGCCCTGCATAGGAAACATTGTAGGCGAGGACACAATGCCACCCTTTGCATGGGGAACAATCTTTGCAGAGGAAACCCCTGAAAGTTTGTTACCAATTCCAGCCATACCACCTCCGAGCATTTGACCTGCTCCAGCGATAGTAGCACCAGCAGCAATTCCTGCTCCTGTCATAACTGTTCCGGCAGCTATTGCCGCACCTGTTGCAGCAGCCGCAACTGGAGCAAGAAAACCACCGACAAACGGAATTTTTGCAACGCTTTCAGCAGCAGTAGCAACAGCCAAGGCCGCCATTGAAGTTGCAGCAGCACTTGCATTAGCAGCAATAGTTCCCAACGCAGCCCCCATTTGCATTAAAGCAGGAGCGGCTGTGGTGGCTGCTGGGGCAAGAACTGCTAAAGATGTTCCAATACCTGCCATGCCCATAGCTGCAATAGGTGAGGCAACTGCCATTGATACAATACTGTTTGCAGCAGCAGTAACAGGATTTGCAAGCCCAGTAATTGACGACATAACACCGTCTACGGCAGGCGTTGTAGTTGAAGTCAAGACGCTACCCAAATTGGTTGCTTGATTAGTCAGTCCATTCAGTATATTGCTATCAACGCCTACAATGCTTGCAGCCCCTCCAGTTGCTTGACCGCCTCCAAAACCCAATTTATTTTTAATGCCACCCCAAGCATTTCTAACGACATTCAATGCATTTCCAAATTTTTCAGAGCCAATTCCGGCACTATCTTTAGTTCCCTCAAGAGGTCTTTTGAATATTCCACTTATTGCTCCTCTAAAAGCATTTCCAATAGGGTCGCCAAGATTATTTTGGGCGTCCAATGCTTTTCCAGCAGCCCAACCTGCCAAAGCTCTATTACCTAAAAGTTTAATCCATTCTGTCGCAATCGCTTTTAAAGCAGATACGCCTGCGTCTTTAAATCTACTCCAAACGCTCTCACCAGCTTCAAGAGGATTGAACAAATTATCAACGAGAGTATTTGCAAGTTTTCCAGCTTCTCTGCTAGTGATTTGCATAGCGTCCTCGCTCTTTTTAAGAAGCTCATTATATTTGACAACAGCATTTTGTTGTTTCATTTCGGCTTTAGCCTCTGCAATTTGCTGGCTTGTATAAACTTTAGAATTTGATAACCTATATTCGTATGTTTTTGTAGCTGCGTCAGCTTTTTTCTTTGCTAATTCCCAGCCAGTAGCTTCCGTCTGTGTCAAAATTTCTACTTGACGATTTACAGCCTCAATTTGACCTTTTTCTTTAATATAGGCTTCACTTACTTTTTTATATCTGTCGCTTGCGGTATCGCCTGCTAAAGCCATAAGTCTAATTTCTTCCTCATGGGCTTTCATACTCTTTTGCAGAGCTTCCCAAGCGTCATCTTGCTTCTTTTCTTTAGCAGTCTTGCCTTTTTTGCCCTTTTTACCTTTTTCATCGCCACCAGCTTGTAAGCCTGCAACAGAACTTGAGGTGTACATAAGCTGTTGTGCAAGTTTTGCTTGCTCTTGCCCAAGAGTAGCAACGGTATCTTTATAGCGTGTCAACGCCTTTTCTTGACGGTCAAACTCCATATTTTCAATCCAATATGCAGTTTGTTTTAAACCCTCATTCAAATAGGCTCTTTGGCTTTTGCCAACTTCCCAAGCAGAGTTTGCAAAGCCTTTCATACTCTTTGTAGCATTATCAAGATTTACTGCTAATTCTTTTGCACCGATTTTACTTGCAACAAAAGCAGCTTTTTCGGTTACTTCGCCCAACGCTTTTGCTGCTAACGAAACAACTCTTGTTACAGCTTGCTCAAGAGTAATAACAACATGCAATATACCAGCACCGATAGCCTGCAAGCCCAGCACAATAGTTCCTGCGGTTTGCTTAACTCTTGTACCAAAGATTAACCATTTATTACTCAATTCATCTGCATAAAGTTGTTGTGCTTTCATCATTTCAGACTGAATTGCCATTTTTGCAATATTGTTAGCCTGTTCCTCTGTAACATTTTTGATAGAAATTCCATGCTCTTGAATGTATCTTAAAACTTCCGGATATTGTTCCCTTAACATATCAAGATTTCTATTGTATGCCTCTTGTTGAGCAGATGAACGATTTTGAATATCTGCTAACTGCGTAAACTCTGAAATCAAACCAGTAACATTGTTTGTAACATCACGCTGTTGAACAGCAGCTTCCTCAAAAGACCTGTTGGCTTGATTTACTGAATTTGCACAATATAAAGCGGCAGCACCGACTGCGATAAGCGTTGCTCCAACTGGATTTGCAGCCAAAGACCACAACGCCTTACCAGCAGCGATTGCATTTGCTTTCATAGCTGTTAGGGCTGTATTAACTACACCAAATTTAGTTACAAAGATTACAGAAGCAGTAGCCGCTGTAAGCATAGCAGCTTGCATAGCTGTTACAGCAGCCGCACTTTCACCCATACTGCCTGTTACCTTATTTGCAAGCATTAAAACATTCGTCCAAATTTTTATAAATGGCACAAACGCATTATTCATAGCTTGACCGACATTAGCTTGAAGTAGGAATGTTTGAGTTTGCATACGGTTTAAATGTGCATTATACTGGTCGACAGCAATTCCGATTTGTTTACCCAAACTATCTTTTACCATAGCAGCAAATTTTGGCAAGAAATCTTTTGACATTACTTCGCCCTTTTTCATCAAGTCCATAAGTTCGCCTGCTGTAATATTCATACTTTGAGCAGCTAATTCAAACGCCCCCGGCAAGGCGTTACCTAATTGTTTTTTTAGTTCTTCGGCTTGGACAGTCCCTTTATTTGCCATTTGCTCCAAAGCGACAAAAACATTTTCCATTTGAGCTGATGACAAATGCAAAGATACCATAGCAGTAGACAAATCTTCAAAAATCTGTCTTGACTGTGCAATCGTACCACCCGAACGAGTAAATGAAGTCATAAATTTAGCATACGGCTCATAGGTTGATTGTAAATTAAGACCCAATCTGTTCGCCATATCAGCAGTAAATGCCATTTCATCAGCACCTTGACGCATACCCCTCGCACCAGCAGCCATAGTATTTTTAATGCCGTCCATAGCAACACCAGCTTTTGAAAGGTCGTTAAGCATAGTTCCTAAAGATGAAATTACTCGCTGTATTCCGTCCGCCGCCAAATTACCAAACAAAGAGGAAAGAGCCATGCTCTCATTCCCAGTTTCGTCCATTTGACCTGTAAGCCTTTTAAACTTTTCGTCAACTGCGGAAACTTCACCCTGCAAACGCTGATACTTCATGCCCATTCTTTCAAGAGTAACACCATTCAAATTACCTGCTGCAATAGCTTCTCTCAATCTATCACCATATTGCTGTAATTCAGCATTCATACGAGTGTAAGAGCCACTTGCAGACATTCTCATTTTATTGTTTACATCTTGAACGGCAGTAGATAGTCTTTGATATTCCGAAATAGCAGCAGTAAGGTTTGCACCTTTTTCGCCTGTCGTATAAAGATTTCTTAACGCTAATTCAGCAGAAGCTAATTCAGCTTTTAATTGATTATATGGAGCTTGAGCTTTTTCAGCAGCCGCAGCCATTTTTGCAGCAGCATTAGCGTTACGCATGTGTTGCATTTCAAGTTTCGCTGCTTGAATTGCTGTTCTGTTCATTTCAGTAGCAAGTTTTTGTTCATTCATAGCGGCAGACTGATTTGTCTTATTGACATCTTGAACAGCCTTTGCGTATGATGACATAGAACTTGATAATGAATTAAATTCTCTTGTTAAGGTTGCAATTTCTTGATTACCCCAACCAGTATTTTCAAGCAGGCTAGTAACCTCTTGCGTTTTGTCTGCAAGAGTTGTCAATATCTTAATGGCTCTATCGCCACCAATCGTCTGAATATCTATGCGTAAAGCGTCATCAGACATTATGACATTACCTCCTTAAACCTTTTCTGCAAATCTTGTTGGGTTTCTTTAATAGCAGCTCGCACATATCCTAATGGTTTTGTAGCTTTGATATGTACTTCGTCTGCATAAACATCTTCACCGTTTTGACCTTTGAAATGCAATTTTTCAGCATTTTTAGGACGAATTGTAATATCACCAAAACCATATTCAAGCCTTTTGGCTGCTGGGTGGTCTACATAGACAGCTTTTTCCTCCGGCTTATGATAAACAACATCATCTCGTTGAAAGCTATTATGAAATTCATACGGATACTTTGGGTCATTATTAAATTTCTGTCTTGCTTGAGAACGGATATTTCTAACAAGCATACTTCCAGCTTCGTCTTGAATTTGACTAATTCTGTTCGACATACCTCTAATTTTAATTATTAAATCCTCGTTAGAATTTGACACCGCCGTACTCCTGCATTAACTGCAAAACCAAATATCTTGTTGCATAAATATAAGCCTCTGAAAGAAAGTCATCAGCATTTATTTTTTTAAATCCCGATAAGTGCATATAAGCGTCATCTAAAAGTTGATAAAACTCCTCGTCCAAATAAGCGAGGAGTTCACCTTTTTTTGCTATGGCGATAGGATTTTTCTTATCGCCTATAAACATTGGCGTTCTCGCCTCATTTTCGCTTAATTTTGTACTTCGGGAGTAACCTTTTGAGTGGAGTTCCCAGCCGATTTTGACTTTTTTACCGTTTCTTCCTTAATTTTTTGAGCTTTTTCGTATGTTTTATGCCATTGTACCAAGACATCTGAAATATCTACTGGTACACCATAATCTAAAAGCTCTGCCAAAGTTGTACAGTTGACAATGCTTCCATTTTCAACTTCAACCTGTACTGGCTTATCAAAACCAAGACAAGTATTAGCAAAGGTCATCAAATTATCTTTGTTGGTATTCCCCTCTGCTCCACGAAAATAATCAATGCTGCGAGGCAACCTAAAAGTCGCCTCGACAACACTATCATCTTCTATAATTCTGATTTTCGCTTTGTATTCAATTTGTTTATACGCTTTTACTGCCATAATTTCCTCGCTCTCTTATTATTGCAATACTTATAAACTTTGTCGCACTACGCAATTCTGTTTTCTTTAACGAATTGAGGCTCAAATTCACCAGTTGTTACTGATAAAGATACATCAGCAGTTTTTGCAGAGTTTGTGCCACCACTAAAACCACCTGATGAAATTTGTGCTGGTGTATAAAGTGTTAAGTCTTTAACATCTTTACCAGCAATTCCCTCTGTAAGAATAATTGCTACATTGACATCTGTTCCGACAGCACTTCTTTCATAGCTTCCGTCTGCTTGTTGGTCAAGTAATGTAAGCAAGTTACCCATTACAATATCAGTTGCAGTTTCTTCGCCTGTTGAAGTTTCAACAACCAATGTGCCTGAAAGTTCAACCGTCAAACGACCAGCTCTGTAAGTAGTAGTTTTATCACAAATAGCAGTAACATCAACCTGCTCTTTGTCAAATGTTCCGTCAATGTTTTGGAAGCCACAGAATTTAGTCATTGTCAAAGGTTTGACTTTGTCGCCCTCTGCTGGTGTAGTAGCTTTTTGGCATAAGAAAATATCACCAACTTGCAGTCCTTCCGGTAATGCACTATCAGCAGCAGCCATAGCAGTAATCAGATAGCGTGTACCAATCGTCAATGCACCAGTAGCCTCGCTTCCGATTTCAAAGAAATAAATCCCTGTGTCCTCGTTGATAACTCGTTTTACTGTCATGTTTATTCCCCCTTTTTATTTTAGGCGTTAAGATAATTTTTCTAAAATAATCATAAACCAAGATTATAATTTTTGCAACAATTAAAGGCTTTCATACTTAAAGCTATATTCGGTAAAGCCTATACCAGTTTCGTTTGTAAAACTTGAAGCATTTTTTGTTCGTTGACGAACAGAACTTATAATACGATATTCGGTAAGATTTTGCAGACTATCAATAAGTCTGTTTAATTCTTGTGCAATTTCATCAATAGCCATATCATTTGTAGCATAAATACTAAACTGAATGTCTGAAATACCAACGCTATTATAATTTTCGTCTTTTTTACAAAGAGTTTGAGAATTTACATCATTACCACTATCAAGCACATGTATAACACAGTACGGAGTTGCCGTTTGTGCTGGAGCAACACCAAAAAATACATTACCGTTTAAGAGGCTACTAGAAACCTCGTCAACAGGCTTTGTTTTTTCTCTTAATGTTTGCCATAGGTCTATATTAAAAGTCCTCATATTAGCCACCTCCGCTCGGCTTTTTGAATATTACATTACCGTTCTCGTCAGTAGGAAATTTTATATTCTCATTTATAAACTCGATACGATATTCGTTATGGTCTACTTTTCCGATATTTTTAATACTACCGATGTTCTGATTAAGAGGAATAATTGAAAAGAAAGAAAAGGCTTTTCCGTCAATATTTCTTAATATCATTTTATCGTCAAACTTTACTGAACTTGGAGCAAACAAAATTCCGGACATTCTTAATGTTTCTTTGTCATAAATATCGAGCAATTTTGAATAATATTGCCCCATTGGATATTGAATAAGTCCTTTGAATTTCTTTATAAATAAATACTGGGCATGCCTCTGCTCATAATCATCAACAGCAGGCTTTTTCCAAGCACTTAAAATATTATAATTGTCTTTTAATAACATCAGGATAATCCCCTTTGCCTATTTTTGTCATTTCCTCACATTCGTAAGGATTTGCAAGAAATTCTGCCATTAAACCGATAATATGGCGATATTTTTGAGGCACTAAAAGTCTTTCAATTACTGCTGGCTCTTTGCGTGGTACATCAAAAGGACTTGTTTCAAGCTCAAAAACGCCGTTATTTTTACCCTTTACGATAGATAATCCTTTATAAGTATCAGAATTCCACGCAATTACATCGCCCTTTGTAGCTTGAAAATTCTTTAAATTACCAAGTTTATTAGCTCCGTCAAGCCCAAAATGACCCATAATAGTATTATTACCTTTGTTACAATCGGGGCAACGGTTGTATGGCGTTCTGAAATATGCGTTATTCACTTCAACTGAAACATCTTCTATTGCTTTGACAAGATGTTCAGGCATATATTTTTTTTTGTCTTTGATAGCTTTATCTTCTGCAACTACTTTTGGCTCTGCTCCAATTTCAGCTTCAAATTTTTTGCCTCTTTTTTTAATTTGTTTTTCGTCTGACATAGCAGCCTCCTTTATACATGAATTATTTGAAAATACTTAATTGCGTCCTCTAATTGAGTTGGGTAAGACCCCAAGCCATAATAATTAATAGGCTCAAAGTTTGTATAAGTATAGTTACCCAGTCTTTCCTGTCTTTTTTCTTTGTCCTCTCTTGTAAATAAATCATACGCAAGCATGGCATAAACATTATCAAGAAATTGAGGAGGAAAATCAACAAAAAACAGCCCAACTGTTTGTTCTTTTCCGGAAATTCTAATATTAAGCCCTTTATTATCAAGAGTTATAGTTTTTTTGTCAGCAGTATCGACAACGCCATTTACTTGCGTCAAATATTCATTTGTACAAGTTTTCAAGATTACAAAATCCTCTGCTTGTACATAAATTTCATCAGAAATCTGTTCTATATTTATAAATTCTCGCTTATTTTGATAATAAGAGAGCTTTATATTTTTATAAACATGCGAATTGCTGCATTTAATAAACGGATTATGAATAGAATTACAAACAGACATAATAAATGGAAAAAGGCTGTATAATATAGTTTTATCAATATTTTCATCAATTTGTTGCCAATCCTCGTCAACAAATTCCCAACTTGTACCGTCGGTCATCAGCAAAGCTGTTGTACCCTCTACATCTGTAATCGGCACATTAGTTTCTTCGTTGGTTTCACTATCCACAACTACATTATACAAACTTTCTACAATTAAATCATATTTATTTGAAAGTAATTTTATTTTAGCTAAAGCGTTCATTTGTCGTCCTTTTTTGAAAAAGCCCTGCCTTTTCGTTAGGCAAGGCTTTTTTATAATTGTAATAAAACAGAGAAATTAAGCGTTGATTTTTTCTTGAACAAGTTTGATGATGTCAGCTTTAGTGAATTTTTCGTAATCTTCAACAGAATAATCCAAACCAGCTTCTTTAGCTTTTTCAACTAATTCAGCCTTATTCATTTTATCAAGAGGCTTTTCCTCCGGCTCTTTTTCTTCTTTATCAGCAACTATTTCACAAATTGAAGCAATATGTTTATGAAATAATGGGTCAATATTAACAACTTGGTCTTTGTACCCAAATTTCTGACTACCTGTTTCTGAAATATAGTGATTGTCTTGTTTTAATTTAACTTTCATTAAAGTATTCCTCGCAATTTTAAGTAACCAACATGAAAGTCCAGTAAAAGCGTAGAGGAAATCCCCTACACTTTTGAATTGGACGGTAAAGTCAATAAATCAATAGTTCTTGTAACATTGGTCGGAAGCGTGATTGACGCTACGGTAGCCTTTGTCAAAACAATTTCAAGAACAGCGTTTATTGTGCCAGCAATAGTTCTTGCTTTGATGTACTGTGTATCTAAATCAACAGGGTTTGAGCCGTCTGCATTATCAGATACTTTTACAGTTGTGCCTGCCAAAAGTGCTTTTGCTTCGGCTTCTGACCCAGTATAATTAGGAGCAGATGTAGCACCGTTCTTTAATACGCAAAGTAAAGTTTGATAACCAACAGTAGCGATATTAGTTGAAGCAGAAGCAGGCTGAATTTTGTCAATAAGTGAGTATGTCATAATACTTTCTCCTACATTTTAATTTAAGTGATACCTATTTTGAGAAGCGGGGCATTAAAGCCTCATCCCCCCCAAAATCCATTCTTTTGCCTACGCAGTAGTTCCTAAAAGAAGTTTAACATATTTAAACTTGGTAAGAACTGCGTCATAGCGTTCGGTCAACAGCATTTCTCTATATTTCATATCGTTTTTAACCATTAACCTGCCGTATGGGCGTCTGTAACCAGCCATAGCTGAAATAGGCATAATTGCAGCCTTAACATTTTTTGCAACTGCTTCCGGTAAAGTGAAACCGTCATCAAATATTACAGGAACATTCAATAATGGAACAACTGCGTCAACATGGAACGGTTGCGTACCCATACCCTTTTCTACAAAGCCAAGTTCAAATTTGTAACGACCATTATCGTCTTTTTCAGAAATAACAGTAGCCCAAGTTGTTCTGTCAATGAACAATACACCTTTGTTTCTGTTTTCGATACAAAGTTTCATAATATCGTCCATTGTAACCGTTCCAGCAGTCTTAACATGAACTTCGCCTACTTTGCCGTAGCCTGTGCCTCTTTCATAGTTGATAATACCTTTGATTTTTTCAGCGGCATTACCTACCCATAAATCTTTAGCAACTTTTCTTCTAGCTCCAGTAACAAGTTTGCCGTTTACATAGTTTTCAACTCTGAAAGCAGCGTCCTCGATTTCATCGTAAGTAATTCTTGCTGGAGCGTCGTAGTCTTTTAAGTTCATTGTAGCAGATACAAAACAACCGTCATCAATAGTATAACCTAATCTTTCAAGAGTTTCTTTAACTGCTTTTACATTTTCGTCAGGCTCAACTGTGTCGATGATGACTTTTTTAGTTCTGCTCATAGCGTTAGAGAAATTGATAGCATTGAACAGACCCTCGTCCCATTCCTCAAAGTCTTGTCTGATTTCAGGGTCAACTTCCGGAATAATTAAAGCTCCACCTCTGCTATCATCAAAACCAGCAAAGCCAGCGATAGTGGCGTCAAGTTCAACTTTCTTACCGTTTAAAGCGTCCCTAGTTTGTTTGTTTAATTCAACAAGATAATCTCTATACTGTTGAAGTGTAACTTTTTCAGCTCCGTCTTTAACGCAAGAATTTAAACGCTGCAACTGTACTTTTTCAATTTCAGTAGCGTCATCAACTTTAGGAGCGTTAGAAGCCTGCAATTCAATAACTTCTTGCTTAACTTTGTCGATGTTTTCAGAAATTACTGCCTCAAGTTCAACTTTTAAGTTGTCCTTGATTTCAACACCTTTTGCTTCAAGTTTAGTTTCAACGGCAGAAACAATGTTATTCTGCATTTCTTCCAACTTAACAGCTCCCCCTTTTTCAACAGGAGGCTGATTAGACGGTGTTCCCTCTAATTCAACTTTAAAAATACCAGTTTTTTTCATTACTGTTCCCCCTTTATCATTTTGGTAATGTTTTCTAATGCTAATTGCACATCGTCATTGGAAAATTCAGCCTTAATCTCTGTTTTTTCCTCCGGCTTATCCTCTTGTGCTTGAGGTTTTTTAGTTTGAGCAAACTCTAAAAGAGTTGCATTTTCATTCGCAGGAATATCTGTCAAAGATACTTCGTACCAATCAAATACCGTTACATGGAAGATGTCGTCAATCCAATCGCCGTCTAAAGACCAACCACCAATAGAAAGTCCGACATAAATACCTTGTTCATATACTGATAAAACTCTTTCATTTCCACTTTTAGGAATTTCAAGTACAACAAGAATTTTACCGCTAATTTCTTCACAAGAAACA
>NFYZ01003970.1_pt1 | contig 47720 bp, 55 predicted proteins | sample 1092561 | NCBI WGS metagenome assembly NFYZ01 (sample SAMN03609887, study PRJNA323583) | gut metagenome | isolation source: feces | host: Rattus norvegicus | place: Malaysia | collected 2013 | reverse complement strand
AAGAGGTGTCTAAATTTCTATTATTACAGATAGACAATATATATTTAAATAAGATATTATCATATATATTTGTATTATATAGAACTGTCACTAATCCATTCTCATAAAATACATTAATGCCACTAAAATTCTTTTTTAACATGCGTATTATGATAGATGGATCTACTGACTTCAAAAATTCATTAATTACATTGTCTGAATTATAGTCATGTTCTTTAAGAAGTATATGACTATCTGCATTGATAGAATTTTCTAATAAGAAGTTGTCTAATTTTTCTATTTCATCATACCTCAAATTTGCTTGTGGTATATATAAAGAATCTACCTTTTCAAGATAATCTTTTAATCTAATCATTTTAATTTAAATTAAACTTATTACAGTATATTGCAGGTATAAAGTCATAAGTATAATATGAATAGTCATCATCCATCATAGGATCTTTATATAATGTTATTGGGCACATATCTATCTCTATTATAGAATAGTCAGTTTTTCCTAATTTTCTAATAACATCTCCTAATATATTGTATATTTTAGTATTTGAGTACGACCTCTTGTCTAATGCTATTAGGTATGATTTTGGTAGTATAGATCTTTTTTCATTGTCTTTTAACAATAATGTGGTATTTTTGATTTTATTTGAAAACAACTTTGGTCGCAAACCACTATCTATTATATATTTTGCAGTTTTACTATCCGTAACATGGAAAAATTTATAGAAAGATCTTCCAGATATTGCTTTTGGAAATGACTTTTCAATTATGATATAACTGTTACGAACAGTATGGATTCTATAATTAAACAAAGAAACTAAATATCTAAAAATCCCGTCACTTTTTAATATAGATCTATTTGAATATCCAAACTTAATATAATCTTCTCCGTATGTTATGTTGTATATAAGATCTTTAAAGTTTCTATATATTATATTAGCTAATACAGAACTATCAAGTGATTTTAAAAATTCAAGTATTGTATCATCTACATTGTATTTGTTATGTGCCATAATTTCTAACACACGCACAGGTATAGTAGGATATTCACTTTTAAGAATGTTTGTTCTATCATAATTAGATGCGATTTGTTCATAGTCTTCTGTAAATATCTCAGCCAATCGATCCAATTGCTCATATCTAACATTTGCACAAGACAAACATTCAGCATCAACAGGATACAGAATTTCATTAAATGTTTCTTTCAAACTTTTCATTATTTAAAAATTAAGTGATGTATGAACTAAATCACACATCACCCCATATATTTTAATTAGTCGTCAATAGAATCAACTGCCTTGATATTGATCTTGGGTTTCACAAAATATAATACCTTTGCAGTAGGTTCAATTAACCTTATAATCTCATCCTTGTTCTTATATGCCATAGGTGACTCATCCAATGTGCCCTTACCTATACAGGTAGAATAAATACCCTTCATAGAATTTTCAAAATCCTTAACATCAATATTCTTTCGGGCAGCCATACGGGACATAATACGGCCCGCACCATGAGGGGCAGAATAATTCCAATCAGGATTAGATTTTCCTTCACAAATAGCTAGCCCATCGCGCATATTGAAAGGAATAATCATACGCCTACCAACATATGACTGAATTGCACCCTTTCGTATAATATGATCTTCAAATGAAATATAATTATGAGTAGTATGTATAGTATCAACAGATTTAATACCGAACTCAGTAAGAATAGATTTAATTATTGATATGATTATTTTATGATTATATTCGGCATATGTCTGTGCAATAACCATGTCTCTAAGATATCCTTTAAGATTTTCGTCTGTTAGATATCCAGGTATGTTTTTCATAGCAAGCTGGCGTTTTGTATAATCAATTATGTCCTTCCACTGAGTCCTATCAGAATATTCTGTTTTAATGTGATCTATAGCCAACCTTAACTCATTATTGTTTATATTATTTTTATCAGCAATTTTTTGCCAATAATTAGCAACCTTTACACCGAAATTACGAGACCCGCAATGTACAGTAACAAACGCATGCCCATTATCTGTTTCTCCATACTCAATGAAATGATTTCCGCCACCAACAGTCCCAATAGAATTATAAAACATGTCCTTATTCATACTAATGCGGTTAAGCATGTCTTCAATGTACTTTTCTGTTATTCCGCCATCAATATTTGTTATCATTTCGGGCCATGATGCTACAGCACAATGATATGAAAAGTTCATATGAAACAGAAAATCATTAATATCAAACATCCTTTTATGATGTATATTAAATCCTGTAGGCACAGACTCTCTTACCTTTCGTTCAAATCCTGCGTACTCATCAGGCATCAATTGATTAGACAGTTCTATAGAAGTCATAGAACATCCAATATCAACACCAATATGGGAAGGATTTACATGTTTACTGACAGGACAAGTAAAACCAATCACAATTCCCTTTCCTTGATGGCAGTCTGGCATCACCCTAACCTTAGCACCATCAAATGCTGGATTATCTATAATCTTCTGTATTGTTTCAATTGCTTCATTCTCAACAGTCTCCACGAATACCTTACAGTCTCCCGTAAATTTTCCTTTTAATTCTATCATTGTGTTGTTGTTTTAGATACGCAATTAAATAGTCAATTCATTTGTCAAATTCAACCAATACCTCAAAGATTTCTCCATAAGGACAAATGTCTTCCTTAACATGTCCTTCTTGTTTAGCTATAAAATAATCTTTCATTAATTCAATTGGTAGTTTGTGAACTAATTGATGTCTTATGTCATGTTCTTTACAGTATTCTAAAAACTTATTTTTCATTAATCATAGCTTTCCCAGACTTTACCTACACATGCAAATTTTCCACCTAACTTGTTATATAATTCTACTTCACCATAAATAGTTATATAGATCTGGTATTCACTTACGCCATATTCTCGTTGTATGTCAAATTTAAGTGTGTGTATGTCTGGGTATGTATATATTTCATTATCTTTATATCTTTGGTATTTAATCATCATGCTAAGTCTGCTTCAATATCTTCAATGGAATACCCAAGTTCATCAAACGTATCTATATCAGATCTAACTTTGTCGCTCAGTACATCATCAATACCGTACTCATACTCCTCTTCGTAGTATTCCTTACTGTCTTTATCCTCGTATACCTCATTAATTGCATCTATTTCCGCACTATATGGTATAGATAATGTTAGGTATAGTACGCCATTAAGTTTCTTTTTAAAACAATAGCTATTCATAGTCAGGGTCTATGTATTTTCCATATTTCTTATCGTCTTGCCAATGTTTTATATTAGATCTTAACTGTGATTTAAACTGTTTTAGTTCTGGGCAATTATCAATGTATTTCTTTAACGCATCACCAATAGGTGTATCAGTTTCTAGATTTTCTCCACACCACTTATCTGTGTTGTATATTGTCCCATTTACGATTATTGTTCTTTCCATAGTTTAGCAACTTAAAATTATTATGAAATTATTTACTTTGTCGTTTCTAATTTTCTGTATCAGTTCTCTACCGTCTTTATTGGGTAATGTCATTTTATCTGTACCAATGTATTGTTTTGCTTTATCCGTATGCGCAGTAACAACAATATTAGTATTATCTGAATCAAAAGCGAAATCTATAAACATAATGTCCTAAAAATTATAGTTATAAAATTTATGAGGTTTTGCTGCAATAACAAATCTTGAACCACTAGAATTATACCAATAACCATTTTTGTTTCTACGGATAATATCTATACTACCTTCAGGATCTGGCGATATAATCCATTTTTGTACAGAATTGTCATAATGCCCAACATACATATCAGGTACAAACGATTCTTTAAGGGCACGTATACCTTTAGGATCTTCAACACATTTCATTTCCCTAATGATGTACTTGTCGTTCGTGCATTCTTCAATAACTTCAAATGGTTCTACATCCGTATATATGTGTTTGTTAGCATATTTCTTTTCAAGCAAATCAAGTTCTAACGATTTAATTCTAAATTTTAGGTCATTTAGATATTTGTGATCCTCGTATGTATTTTCTCTACCTTTGTCATTTTCCTTATACAGTCGAAGTAGTTCTTCATACTCAGTTTTCTGTGATTCTCTTATCTGTTTAAGATTCTTCTTCATGTCAATCAATGTTTCCATTAAACGTGTTCACTATAGATCTAATATTCTGTGCGCGATAACCAACTCTAAAATTTGCCCACTCAAAAAAGTGTTCAAAGTTATCTTCATTAAATTCCTTATTACGTTTTTCACATAAGCACTTAATGTTGTTTGTTATTGATTCTTCTACGGAATCAAATACTTCAGGATCTATTGAAAACTTAAATCCCTTTCCAACATTAGTAAAACAATCATCAGTTCCTTCATTCCACTTATCAGTCTTATTTATAAATACATAATCATTTGTCGTTCTATTATACTTTTTAGCAGGGTCTTCCTTTTCCCAGTATTCAGAGATCAGTGACTTGCCATCAGGATAACAATAGAAGAACGATGTCTGTTCATACTTTCCTGCTATACGCTTCAATACATCTAATTCTATATTAAATATGATATAAGATGCTTCACTATTTCCTGCAAAATGTCCTACAGATGGAACAGCAACATATTTGTTAAGTTTAAGATATTTTAATAGATCTTTGTTCTGTTTTTTATTTTCTTGGTTAGTCTGTTGCTGACTATCCATATTGTTTGCTGTTACAATACCAAACGAACGTATTGCTTTGTATTGTTTTCCTTTAAGAAACATCTTTTCAACAGCCTTTGTATTTATCTTTTTGCTAGAAATACTTGCTTCGTTAATATATTCTTGTATAGATTTCATCTTTTTAATTAAAAATAATTTATAGCAGTTTATTCAATTCATTTTATCCATCAGATACCTTGCCCTCATTTGGCCAAATTTCTTTAATAAGTGAATTTATACTTGCTATTGTTATCATAACATGAACTAACACATGACTAAAGACCCATGTATTTTCCTTGGTACTTTCAAATTTTGACCACAATAAATTGCTATCATATTTGATTTCTAAAGGCTTTTATCAGTATCAGTGGTTCCCACCGTATCTGTTTTTATATTTATATTGTTAAGATATATTTGTACCATGTTTTTAGCTGCATGGACATCTCTATCTTCTATATGACCACAATTAGGACAAACAAATATTCCAATGTGTATTTCGTGACGTTATTGTCCGTATGTTTCCACTAATGTATTACTTCCCACTTAAAATCATTTGGAAGTTGTTCACATACGCTGTTTTGCAAATCTATAGTCATTGTTTGTATTTATTAGTACATGTGAATATAGTACTTATTTGTTTAAAATTAAAAATGGTGAGCTAAATTTTGCCCACCATCTATATATTTTAATATTTTGTTTAGCTATTCACTTGTACAACAGGAGTAGCATCGCCATTAAGTTCTACCTTACGGTTCACCTTTGCATCAATTGTGTTAGACTTCACGATGTCGGCCATGTCTACACCTGTAGCAGACTTCATTACGTCAAATGTCTGTTTGATTACAGTAGGGACGTTCTGTGATACACCAGAAACCTCATTTCCAGTGGTACCATAAATAGAAACATTACCAATACGTGACATAGGTTCTGCAATGTTTTTAGCAACCTCAGGCATTACCTTTTCATTCATCTTTGTTAGCATATCAATCACTGCGACTTGTCCATACTTCTCGTATGCTTCGGCTTTACGTTGCATTGCCTCGGCTTCGGCCAATCCCTTGGCAGCAATACCTTCTGCCTCAGCTTTAAGATTTGCGGCGATAGCTGCGGCTTCAGCTTCACCCTTTGCGCGGATTCCTTCTGCTTCCTGTAGAGCAGCATATTTTTGTGCATCTGCTTTCGCCTTTACTGCCTTTGCTTGTTGTTCTGCAAGATATGCTTCTGCTTCAGCCTCACGTTTTTGTTGTTCTAATACTGCCTCAGCATCTGTCTGTTTTTGATATTTGCTGGCATCTGCCTCAGCATTTACTGCAGCAAGCAATTCGTTCTGTTTAATTTTAATACGTTCGTTTGACAGTACTTGCTCGCGCTTTGTTTGTTCAATCTGTGCATCAATCGTTTTAGAATTGACTGTCTTTAACTGTTCTTGTTTTTGGATTTCGTATGCAGCATCTGCCTCTGCACGTTTCGTATCTGAAACTTTCTGTAATTCGGCCTTTCTAATCTCCAATTCGTTGTTACGTTCAGCTATCTGTGTGTCTGCCTCAACACGTGCATCATTTGCTTCTTTTGCTGCTTTAGATTCAGCAATTGCAATTTCCTTTTGTGCATTTGCTTTAGTGATAGCAGCATTCTTTCGGATAGCTTCAGTATTGTCTGCACCAAGACCTTCAATTAGATGGTTCTTGTCTGTAATGTTTTGAATGTTACATGAAATTATTTTCAACCCAAGATTGGACATGTCCTTTGATGCTTTATCCTGAATTTGGTCAGAGAACTTATCTCTGTCTGTTACCAAATCATTCAATGTTATAGCACCAATTACTTCGCGCATATTACCTTCAAGCGAATCTTTAATTTCTTGTGCGATTGTGCTAGGCGTCATGTTAAGAAAATTCTTAGATGCCATATTAATATTCTCAGTATCTACCTGTACCTTACATACAGCATCCACATCAACATCAATATAATCATGTGTTGGGACAGAAGCAGATGTCTTGACATCAACAGTCACTTGACCAAGAAATAGTTTATCCAATCGTTCAATAATTGGAATCTTAAATCCACCAGTACCAATTAAAATACGGGGGTTTTTCTTTAGACCAGAAATAATGAACGCTACCTGTGGATTTGATTTAACATACATGAAGCATGCGCAAACCACCAATAAAATAATTACTGCCAAAATAATGGCGCTTCCATAAAATGTAATACTCATTGTCTTATTGTTTTAAATTAAAATGTGAAAATTGGTATTAATTGTAGTTTATGTAAATTTTGTTTATGCATTGTTTCGATTTTATTAATTAGATTAGTATCTTCACATATACCATATCTAAGATATTTGTCTAATTGCTTATAAGTAAATCCAAATTTTTCTTCGTCAGGACAGCTATAAGGCAAACCATCATCAGGCGTTTTATGTACCCATTCGTATGGAAGACCAAGATAATCACCAATTTCAAGAATTTCAGTTACTGTAAGATTTGCAAGAGGAGCAAAGTCACCAGCAGAATCACCATATTTAGTAGAATACCCAATATAGTTTTCAGATAGATTACCAGTATTGACTACACGTGCATTAAGTGTCTGCCCCATAGAATACAATACAGTCATTCTAATACGTGGCCCAACATTTAGTTCTGCTTGTGTAGATAGGTTTATCTTTGTTCCATTATATATTTCGTAATAGACCCGTTCTGTCATAGTAGATATGTCTACTGTATATAATTTTATACCAAGATATTCGCATATCTTGTCTGCATCATTCAGACCTTGACCAATTTTTCTGTCAGGCATTGCTACACCAATCACTCTATCAGGACCCAATGCCTTTACAAGTAGTGCTGCAGCTATAGTACTATCTTTTCCACCGCTAATACCAATTATTGCATTTGTGTTAGCTGTTGCGGTTGTATCAAACCAATCTTTAATCCAATTGATTAACTTTTCTGTTACAACTTCTACGTCAAACTTATAACTGCACATCTTCTATTCAAAATTTATATCCATCTTGTTAAGTTTCGTTATTGCCAATGTTGTTTTATCGTTATCTGACATACCATTCTCAAAAATATTTATTGCCTCACGGTATTTTTGAAGCTTTTCATTATTTCGTATCTGTTTTATACGTGTATGGAAATCTGCATCCCAATCAGATATATCCGTATTAAGATACTTCATTGTCTTTTTGTTAAGTTCGGTTTCATCTACACCAAGTGCTTCAATAGATTTTTCTATATTCATTTTACCATCATGTACTGTTGCATGTGCAAGTACACAAGTAGAAATATCCATATACTTGATCCTACCAAATGGTTCAATTACATTGTCAGTAAGATATTCTTATTTCTTCTTTTCTAATTTTTCTAACTGTTCCTTCGCGAACAAGTACCTATTGACAAAATTACTTCTCGTTATGCCCATTGTTTTTAATTTAATTATTTAATATTAAAATAGTTAAGATATTTCAAAATTCAATGAAAATATATTAGATATTTAAATTATGTTTATTTGGTAGAATCTAGAAACCTCTTAGAAGGCCTTCTAGACCATCTAGATTCTTATCAAATGGCTTAGACATAGAAATACACAGTCGCTATAGTTTGATAAGAATCTAGATGGTCTAGAAGGCCTTCTAAGAGGTGTTTAGATTTAATAAAAATAAAGGGGAAACTTAAGTTTCCCTGTTAATAAAAACTAATCAATTAGCTTACCATGTTTAACAGCATGATTAAGGAAGTAATTTCCTTTAGACAAATTCGTGTACATGCTGTATATTTTATTAATGTTCTCATCAGCAAATCTATACCATGAACCATTAATGTATCTAAGATGGTCATTCATACTTGTATATTTATCGAAAATATCATCAATAGAACCTGTAAGTGTTAAACGTTCCTTTTCTTTTGAATCATCAAAATAAATAATTTCAACTACATTTTTAGCATTTTTTGCTGATGACAATTTAGCATTTTTACATGTTTTCTTAAACAAATCCATATTGTATTTATTAGATAATTCTTCAATAGTAGATTTGTTATTAGATATATTATATATATCAAGCAATCCTGATTTAGCAATCTTAACAGTAAAACGTACTAGTACATTTTTATCGGTATCTTTAATATAACAGAAAAAATAATTATCACCTGTATATAAGTCTATGCCAAATAAATCAGCATCTTTATATAATGGAACAATTTTCTTATTAGCGAATTTCAAGAAATCTAATGCACTATCCTTATATCTATTTAAAAATAAGTCATATGATTGTTGGAATGTACTAGATCTTGTTGGATGCCTTTTAAAGCCAAATCTTATACCATTTGAAAACTTAAAGTTTTTTGCTTCAATTATATATTTAGAAAGTTCTTTCATAAATCTAAACTGTAATTATTGTTATTTCGTTTTCGTTGTTCACTAACTTACATGTTATCCGTATTATCTTCTTTGTAAAAAACACATATTCTAATGCACCATCATCATGCTTTATTGTATTATACTTTATTTTGCTATTTGACAAATCAAGTTCATTATAATATGGTTTGTTCTTATCGTCTATTCCGTGGAAAAAATACAAATGAGTATATCCATAAGCATCTTTAAACGTTGTAACGAAACCAGGAAATAACAAGTTATTTATCATTTTGTTTTAGTTTTTAATGAATTCCATGACTTAAGTCATGGAATTCATAATAATTATACATTATCGTTAGATTCTTCTGTGCCATCTTCCACAGTTTCATCTTCCGCACCATCTTCGGGTTCGTCTGCTACTTCATCTTCGACGATCTTAACGGTAGACATTGCCTTTATCAGATCAAGGTCGTCTTCATCATGTTTCTCATCGCCGTTTACATCCAGTTTCTCATCCTTTGCTTTATCATAATCGTCTTGGTCAACATCGCCGTCGGCATCAACATCACCAGGTACGCTTACACCTGCAGTATTCAATGCAGAATAAAGTGCCTCTATAAATTGTTTTTTATAGACATTGCCTGTACCGCCAGGGACAGTCCATAATATGCGACTAATCATGTCTAATTGTTTACCTTCTTCAAGATCCTTTATTTCATCAACCAGTGCTTCCATATTTAGACTAACATTTCCTGTAGCTAAAATGTATAATTCATTCAATGATAGTTCTTTATCTTGTGTCATTTGTTTATTAAAAAATGTATTTTATATATTAAAAATAAAATTATCAGAACTCACCAAACAAATCTCCTATAATAATATTGTCCGCATTTGCTAATGGTATCTTCATTACTTCAAGAAATCTGTTTATTGGGTCTATCACAGTTTTCTGCCATTGTGTGCGCTTATCCATTTTTGGCGCCCATGGTGGAAGTTCACCTGCAGGGAATCCAAAAAATCCAGTAACAGGATTTTTGCCTTTCCATCCTAACAATATATTATAGTATTTTATCTTACCGGAATATGTTAATAGATTGTCTTCGCCGTTTTGATGTGCAAAATAATTGAACCTTGCTATAGCTTGTACAGATACAGGACATCCCTTACCTAATTCAAGACCTGTCTTATCGTTTATTACAAACTTCTTATAATTACCGACACCTACAGATTGTGATATGTCTTCTATTGGTGCATTATAAAACTCTCGTCTATAATTACGTAATTTTTCATTGAATTGTAATAGATATTCCTTTTTATTATGTTCATCATATTCAAGAAGCAATGATTCCATCAGATCTTTCAATATGACTCTACATAGTTTCGGTGTCGTTGATTTGATAAGTTCTATACCTGTTCCTGATACTTTTGGTTTGTCAAAGTACTTTCCTTTTACAAAGGCGTAACCTTTCAGATATTTCTTTTTCTTTAGACCAATTTGTGCATAACTTATAGTTTCAAGCTCAAACTCATGTATGTTCTTACCATGACGGGGAGTATATAGTTCATTACACCATTGGTTATTTTGTTTATCAACAAACTTTTTATTGAAATTCAATATCCATTCTATCTTGTCCTTCTGCGTCGGAATCTTTGCTAATGACTCAGTTGTCCAACAGTCAAAGAATGTTCCATAAGTCGTATATACAGAATTATGTACTAAAACATCATTCCCGATAAAAGTATGTGTGTCGTCTTCTACTTCAATATCAAATACAGGTTCATCCTCATCAAAGAAACCAATATCTTCAACAGATTCAATGTCTTCTATTATATAATCAAATCCTTCTTCTATCATTTTATATTTTCTTTATATATGTTTCAATATAGTCAACAACTTCAGATAATTTCCAAAATTCTATATAATTTAAATTGTTTGATTTAGCCATGTTTCTTTTTCTAACATCTAAATCAGTCCAAGTATATATAGCGTTTTTATAATATAGATGTCCACTATCTGCCTTGCTTTTCCATATTTTTAGTTTTTCTAAATCATCATTATTTCCAGTATACGGATGCCCACCATGTGTCCATGTGCCTTGGAATTCTATATACAAATCTTCAGATGGCGCATAAAAATCACATCTAAATTTATACTTAGTAGATCTATACTGTCTAACTATATCATTGTATATAGTAGACAACATATCAAAACACATATCTTCTTGTTTAGATGCTTGTGATTTACAATTCTTTAACATTGTTTCACATCTGCGTCTTTGAACATCGTCAGATGACATTGCTTTAGAAACCGCTTCTTTAAAGTCATCTGTCTGTGAATAATGTTCTACACCATATCTGTCTAAACAAGTTTCTTTATATAGAGATCTGTTATTATAATTATCTTTACCGAAATTCTTTATAGATGTTTTTACTGCTTTGTTACGAGATTCTTTACTGCAATGTTTCGATATATCTCTATATATAGATAATGTTGAAGTGACACCATATCTTTCTAAACATGTCTGTCGTATCTTATCTATATTACAGTAGTTCTCATTACCGTATCGTTCTAAACGTGTAGCTTTCGCTTTATCTATATTATAATAAGAAGTAGAACCATATCTATCCATTTTTGTCTGTAGATACTTTTCTCTATTATTATACTTCTCATCACCATATCTATCCAATTTAGTTTTGTTAGACTTCTCTTTATTGTTATAATTCTCGTCACCATACCGTATTAATTTGGTCTGCCTTTGTTTTTCTGCTTTTGATAAATTATCCTGTGACTTTGTTTTACGTTTTTTTGCGAACGCTTCTTTTGTATGTATTATCCTTATTGGATTCCTATTCGCACATGCTCTACTACAATATGCTTTATATCCATTTGTGAAAGATATTGGAGTACCACATATTGGGCATTTTGGTGTGCATTTAATTTCATACTTTAATCTATATAATGATTCGTAAATATTGTCTGTATCATCAAAACGGTTTTTTAAATAATTTATTATAGAATCATCTATTTTTCCACTGTTTATATATCGTTTCAATACTGACTGTTTTCCTGACCAAAACTGTTCTATAATATAAGCATCATCTATTTTCATCTATAATGTCATTAATGAATTTTTCTAAATCATTATAAGTTTTGATAATATGAATGAACCATCTTAAGATGGTTCATTCACTACATTTCATCTAAATGTCATTACTTTGTTGAAATAGATACAATCTTATCAGTATCTTTATTTATTTCCGATGCTTTTACTGCAATCTTTTCACCGTTTCTGATTACTACACAACTATGATCTTCTGTAACAATGATTTCTTTACCTGACTTTGTTTTAACTCTAAACTTACGTTTCTTCGTCCCATGTTTCATAATATATTTGATTGGAACCCAATGAAGTCCACGTTTTTCATCATAATTAAGAACATAATCATCTGAACAACAAAGTTCCTGTCCGTGTGTACCTAATCCAAATGGCATATGTTCTTCTACAGTGTCCCTCCAAAGTTCAATGAAGGTTCTTTTTAGAACTTGGTTGCCACGTTTTATATATATGTTTGAGTTTGAAGAACTTGAATCAGTGTCTGAATATACACTAACAGGTTGTTTTCTATACCATTCATGTTTAGACTCATCCAATTCAAAACCAAACTCTTCCCACAAATCTTTACGTTCCCAGATAGTTTCATGGAAGAATTCCTCCAATTTGTTCCACATAGTCTTTGTCAGATTTCGACACTCACCAGTAATATCTGCAGCCAATGCTGTATTGAAGAAATAGAAGAAAGGGGAAGCAGATGCACCGTATGCAGCATTACCAAGCGTTTTCATTGCAAGCTCAAGAAGTGAATATTCTTGTCTTAATTCGACTACTTCATTTCTAAATAGCTTCAACATATCATTATCCATTGAATAAATATCAATTTCGTTATCAAAGTGATGTTTAAGCAATTCCTTAATATCATTAGAAAATTCCATATGTTCGTCACATCTATTTTCCAATATATTGTCTATTTCCACAAGAAGCTGTGCCTCAATACGCTGTCCTGTATATTTATATAAGTCACGGTTCTTTTTTGTTCTACGCTGCATTTTCTTGAAGCAATAATCCTTATCATTTTTATATACATTACCCATAACTGTAACAAAATAATTTGGATCCTTCCGTTTTTCTTCAAGTTCAGCTTCTGTCCAAGGAACGATTGTATATCTTCCTAAACTATCAGGACCTACTTTATTATATACAATATTTTCAAACGATAGGTTACAAGTCTGTACCTGTGAAGGATAAAGTGAAGCAAAGTCGTCACATACTGTAAATGTATATCTACCAGGAACACACGCACAAAAAGCACCTTCATACTCTATCTTTCTACGTTCAATTGCATCATAGTCCCATACAACATGCTTTTCCATATCATAGAACTCCTTAAACACATTGGCGTTAGTCAGTGCGATCTGCCCCATAGCATCCATAAGTGGTACTAATGTAACTGACCCAACTGCTGCAGGAGATTCCAATGCCTTTAACCGTTTATGGATAAGATTAACGATTAGTGAGTCAACTGCATTATAGAAGTAATACCATTCAGGATCGTTTTCATATAATTGCTGTAGTGTTCCTTCATATTGAATTTTATGTGCCTTTACACAATTTTCGTTAGAACCTACCCAATCCAAACTATATGATTCATATGGACGTAATATATAATCATATTGTTTTACCAATTCCATATAATCAAGGTTGGCAACATGTGCTGGTGATGGCAATTTATAATGAAGACCAGACATATCAGTATATGTTATATATGTAATTTCACCAGTAGGAGATGCTCTTCTAATAAGATTATACATTTCACCTTGACCAAACAATTTCTTAAGTCTGTTTATCAAATAACGCCAGTCGAAGTTGTATGAGTTCCATCCAGCAATAGCTGGAACGTTAGGCAATATTTTAGTAAAAAAATGACGCAACAAATTTTCTTCACTATCAAAGAACTGATATAATACTTTAGGTGTCTTACCTTTAAGTTTAGTATCACGATAGTTTCTAGCAAATTCATTGTTTTCTATCCAATCCAAATAACGTTGTTTGAACCTGTCTTGTTTTTCTTTGGACATTCTATTAAGACCATATACAATACAGCTCATATCTGGCCCAACCAATGATATTGCCGTCACTTGTTGTTCTGCTTTTTCTGGATCTGGAAATTCACTTGAAACTTCCGTCTCAATATCCCATGTATATAGTTTTGGGAAAAATTGTGCGTGTAATAATTTATATATTTCGGGTTCGGACTTTTCCATTTCGTACAAGAATTCCAAAATATCAAATTCGTTTGGTTTATATGTACGAGTATCTTTAAATACGCGCTTTATTCTTCGGCCATCCCAATTTTCCAAATCACCTTCCTTATCGTATTCGTATGTCTTGAAGTGATGAAAATACTTTTGATAAAATTGTCTGTTACCTTGTCTGTCTACATATGAAATTACTAATTTTTGTTCCTTTTTGTTCCAACGCCTATCTATAATCATTTTTAATGCTTTTAATTTTTTCTAATATATATTAAATATAGCAAAACCTTCCTACAAATTAAAAAGAAAACGGATAACATTTTATGCTATCCGTTCATGTTTCTAATTTTTAACGTAACTCCAATAATCTTGTAAGTTTTCTATGTTACTATTTATCTCCCTACCATTCCATTCATATTTATATGGTGGTATAGGAGGCTCTGTACCAGGAAGATCTTCCCATCCTTGAGTATCGTCTAAAACATTAAATATATATGCTACGGTATATGCAAGACCGTCTGATACATATTTATATATATTATCAAGTAGTGCAGTAGACGCCTTGTAGAAGTTTACTATGTTGTCAAGTTTAAGTTTATAGTTACATGGTATACCGTCTTTATTGTTATATGCAACCATAATATATGCATTACTAGTATCTATCTCATAAGTTGTTACATGTTCTTGCCCGATATTATCAACATATGAATAAGTATAATATGCTATAGGTGCACCATTATCATTACCTGCATTAAGTTCTGGCAATTGTGACACCTTTCTCACTTGTATAGGTCTATCAGTTAAACGATTCTCATTTGATGTTACATTGGATGTATTAAAATTTACCATCTATAAATCTGTTATAAATTTATGAACCTTGATGCAGGTTTTGCTGAATCTATAATGTCCTGTTTTACTGGTCCTGACAGCATCTCATCAACTTCTTTAATACTTTCAGGAGATACTGTTGTAGTTGTCGTAGTTGACGTAGTCGTAGTTGACGTAGTTGACGTAGTTGACGTAGTTGTGGTTGTTGGTGGATCTATAATTACCCCCAAACCTGTATCATCAACTTCTGTATTAGTAATTTCCATCTTAGGTATTTCATCATTAGTAGATCCAAGATAACTAACAACCATTTCCGTTAGACACAGTGCTACAATTGGAAGAATTGCACCAACTATATATGTTATAATCACATTGCATTGTGCATCAGGCAAATCTGTCCAAATGAATATAGGTTCCTTAAAGTATCTTAAATTTTCTGTAGAATTTGTTATAAGATATTTATAGGAACTAAATATGTTACCCATTATCTGTACTAATGTCAATATACTCATTAATGCCCAAGGCATGATTCGCTTTCGCTGAGATGTGTTTGTTAATAAATTGAATAATACAGCAGCCTGACCAATCTCGAATGTTATCGCCAATATTGTGCCTAATACTGGGCTATTCGCTAATCCAAAAAATGAAATAGCATGTATAGTAGACACAAGACCAACACATAGATACAACATTGCAAACAATGTTACAAATATCGTTTTCTTGTTTAAAAATTTCATTCGTTATTCTGTGTATGTTATATTTTTTTCGTCCAATTTTAATATAAGGGGAAGTTCTTTGTTATTTGTTGGTATAGTAAACAACTCAACTAATGTATTATATATATCAGTAGAGTATTCTTCTTTCAAGTCAAACTCATCAAACTTTATCACATATCTTAATCCAGATACTTGAACATAATTGAATTTCTCATCTTCAATATTATGAGAATTATCTATATTTTGATTCCATTCAACACAATCACCTGAACTTACACCCTTTTCGTATCTATCATATTCAAAAAGGACATCATATATCTTTGATGCATTTTTACCAAAATATTTTTCAGCATTTCTATCAAATCCAGGTAACTTATCAAAATATAGATCTTGAATATACATGATAAAGTCATCTTCAGAATAGGACTCAGGAAGATGAAATTTTATATATGTCTGGTTTGGCATACATAAATATTTCACTTCAAGGTCAACTATTCTGAAGTCTTTATATTGTTCTGTTATATATTCAGATAATGATTTCATCACTCAGTTTCCCCGAAACGTATTGTTTTGTCTAACTTTGCACCTTCTGTAAGCATTTCTTCTTCTGTATATGCGTTTTGTTGTGATTCATGTGTAAGTTCAAGTATCTGTGTAAACATATCAAGAAGTTGCTTGTCATCCTTAATGAACTTAAGGATTTTATGAAGACGAATATTTGCAGTGCTAGGTTTCAGTCCATATTCTGCAGCAAGTTCCTTTTGTTTTAACTTTTCGTCTTCATGACCATTAATTCTAAATGCACGGTAGAAAAATTCCATATCTTCTTTACCAAACTTTTCTTCAAGACGTGCATATGCAGATTTCCACAATTTTACTAAATCCTCGTTATCAATGTTCTTTCCACCATTTTCTGTATCCTCAATATAATCAAACAGTGTCTTGCCATTTCCTTCATTGTCATGTCCTACAGTCATGTCACCAGAAACAGAATTGCTCTTGGCATTATAACCCTTTTCTTCGCGTTGCTTCTTCTGCTCAGACTTTGCTATTCGCACAAGATGTGAATCTTCAATAGCACCAAGTATCTGATTACGGACTTGATAACCAGCATATTGACCAAACGTGTAATTTATATGTTGTTCGGATTTATCAACCTCAACCCATTTTCCATTTTCATCACGTTTTTTTGCATGACCAAATGAGTTCATTGCATTTACGAATCCAAGACAACCAACTGCATATAGTTCTTCATACGGTAGACTTGACTTACCATTAAACTGATTTACGATTTTATATATTAGTGGTTGATATTTCTTAAACAACTTATCGCGATTAGCACGAGCAGTAGCTGTATAGTCATTGTTACTATCTTTTGTGATAGGCAACCCATCAGTAGTAGATGAAATATCACCAATAAGAATTTCATCAGGAGATACCTTCTTGTCAATTATAGCAGTGAACTGTTCTTCAGTCTGGAATACAGGTACTTCCAACAATGCTCCACGTTTAGCTAGTACACCAATAAGTTTATATAATTCCTTTAGCTTTTCGTTTTTAGGAACACCGTTATCATAAAATGCAGCCAATGCGTTGTCAGCATCCATATCAGGATCCAATTCATGTAGATAGTTTTCGTTGTTTACTTTAAGCCAATTTACAACCTCACGGGCTTCCTGTGAAATGAACTTACCAGCAACAGCAAGATATTTATCTAACTGTTCTACGGAAATATAGTTCATTGTGTTTGGTTGAATGTCTAGTTTTGCTGACTGTTTGACCTCATTAATTTTACTAAATTTTTTCATTATAAATAATTACTTATGTTTATTGTATTCTCATTAGAATATGGTTAACCTATCTTAAAAATTCAATTTTAATAAGATTTTTTTTGGTCTAATATTCCAAATAGAAATATACATAAAAATAAAAATTTTTAGTTGTATTTTGAAATTTTATCAGTAAAGATACTATATTTAATTTATATATATTTTATAAAGCACATGAAAATAATAAGAAAATTCTTTTCATGGACATTGTTATATAAAACTGTAGAACTAATTGAATCTATATATACATATATTAAGGATTGGTATTATGTATCAGACACGTTTTATTCAGATGAATTTAAACAAGTAATCAAACGCTATTTGTATGTAGACCTGAAAAGGGATTGGCTTGGGCGACTATATGGTATAATAAACCCAAATATAGGTCCAAACGGAAAATATGATTTTTCAAATACTATATTTGAAATAGATGGAGACAACACAAATAACGATGCATTTGTAAAAAATATCATATTTGGTAAACTTGATTTAATAGATAGACAGTTCCATATAAACAAGCTATATGAATATATAAATATAGAATTTGAACATGTTGGCCCATCATGGGCAGACAATTATCTTTTCGTATTTGATATGGTATCGCGAAGATACATGACACAATGTTTTAAGTCATGGATTAAACAAATAATGATATATTTGATATTAGGATTACTAATATTTGGTGTGTACACCATAATTTAAATAAATAACTAGTTATATATAATGGAAAATTTAGAAAATGTAAAATTGATGAATGAAATTGATCTTCAAAAGGCAGTAGCCGAATTTAAAGGGTCTCTTGAAGGTAAGACATTAGAAGAACTGAAGCAAATCGAACAAGAACTTATTGAAGAGTTTGACAAAGTAAACGATAAACGTAAGGAGACAGAATTTGATTTGCCTACAAAGAATTGGAAAGAATGTTCTGAAGTTATCTGTAAATTTCTTGACAAAAAGGATGCGCAATGGAATGTTGGTTTCGCACTGATTGGAATTTACGAGTTCTGGAAGCAAGAAAAGAATCCAAAAAAGATTCCTTATGCAGTATTTGAACTAACAATTCAAACACTTGGCGAACTTACGTATAAGGGATATGCTGAGTGGACTGCTATCGCATCCATAAACAAATGGTTTGAAACAATACATCCGTTCTATGCAGAAATAGTAATGAAGATGCGTTATATCGGTATGATGCATAGTGCTTTACAGGATGTTATGGGTCTTAACACACCTATAAAATCTGAAGAATAACTATGGGAGAAGAAAATAATATAAAGTCTAAAGAAGAATTTGATGCAATCAACACAGCACTTATAAAGACAGGCGATGTTGAACTATTCATAAATGACAAAACATTTAATAGATCTTGGTTTGGTTGTTTAGAACGTACAGTAAAGTTCAATATGGTGTTAAATTTAGGCAATACTATATATGAACTTAATAACTGTTATATGACAGATTTAAATCCAAATCCTAATGGCAATACTAACGTGTCATTTTGTGCAGAAAAATGTTTTATTTCTAATTCATTGGGTGATATTCTTGAATTTAATAAACAATTCAACAACCGTTTAAGAACATACCGAAAGGAAACTGTCAAGGTTGAAGTTGTTGAGAAAATTAAAGAAAAGGTCGTTTACAAGAAATATAATAGATTTGCAGATTATTCTTTTTGAATTAAAAAAAATGGATGATACTTAAGTATCATCCATTTTTAGTATTAATGAGCAGTACTTATTGACTGTGGAATATCACTTAGATTTGTGGTATCACCAGTTGCAAGAACCTCTTCCCAGTAATCAGAACGGAAAGAAACGTCAATCGTTCTTGCCTCATTTGATGTATAATCTAAATCGTTAAGGTTTGCAATTCCAGTTATCATAACATCTTTAAATGCGTATGCACGGAATATCGTACCATCACGGTTTGCTTCAGCAATCATCATAGATGCAGAACAGTAATCACTCTTCAATGTACGAGCACCTGAATGTAAGTCATATGATAGTCTTCCCCATTCCTTAAACAGACGAAGTACAAAGTTGTCGTTTGTGTTACGTAAGTTAAGGTTGAATGTTAATGTTAAATCTGCATATGTATTATCAAGTGTAGGATTAAGGAATGATACATCAACACCATGGAACTTCTGTGAACCAGCTGCAGGCATTTTCTGCAACGCATCAAGTCCTGAAACTTTAGTTACTTGTTCAATCAGTAGTTCTTGTTCAGCAGCAAACGCACTTTGTAAAGCAGCAGGAATTGCTAGTTGCACCTCAAATATACTATTATGCACAGGGTCCCATTTATTAGCACCTGACTGCATGTTCATAATATGAGGTAAGTGTGACATTTGATTAGCCATATTTCTATATAATCAATATATATTTCTTAAATTTTAATTAGTCAGAAATTGATGCAGAAAGACCACCTGTTCTATAGATTGTCAATTCTTGAACCATCTTACCACAACCGAAACCAGGTTCTATATGTGTAGAAAGTATAGCCATTTCATTATCAATTATTTCTGGTGTATTGTTACTTTCATCCATAATGTTCTTATATGCCTGTATACCACCGTTGGATTGAACGTTGGCACAAATCATATTAGCTTTATCAAGTATAGCATTTCTAGTAACACTGTTATTAAATTCCCATTGGTAATTTTGCAATACCTTTTCAATCTCGTCTTGTAGATAGATTACTAATTCACGTACATTTACACGAGATAGTGCAGATACAGGAGTCTGTTTAGCAGTTTGGTTTGCATTTATAAATGTACCAAATGAAGGACGGTATACCATACAGTTCACACCATAAGGTTCGATAATCTGTAATTCATCCATTGAGTAGTTATAGTCAGGACCAACCATACCAGAAGCAGAAATGTTACCGTAGTTAGGACCGGCTATAATGTAATATGGCTGACGTGACAGATATTTCTGCATGAATAAATTAGATACCAAACCTGCAGAAGGTACAACAGAATCTACATAACCATCACTAAACTTCAATGGTGTATAGAAAGCACAAAATGATGCACCGTCATCATCGCCAGGTAAACTAAATCCTAAACTATGTGCTTTTTTCTTATTATATCCATCAACTACATACTGCACATTGAAGACACCAGCATCATTTACGAATGATGAGTATGGGCACTTCACGAATGTTTTAACTGCAGGGAAGTTCAATATAGCAAATGCGGATTGTTTTTCTTTTGCTAAGAATGATAATACTTTCTTACAACCAGTATCTACATATGACTCAAATGTATCAACGATATAACGGTAATCTATATCTGATTTATTTAATAGACCAGTACGTAGACCCTTATAGTCAGTTAATGCACTTAATATGAATTTTTGCCAATTCAATTTAGCCATCATACTAGTATCTGTAGGTTTAGCATGCCCAGGAATTTCATTTCCTTGAGAATCTTCACCATATGTAAAACCTTCTAAGTAATAAGGATATATAGATCCGTTTTCTTGACAGATGTCACTATCAATACGTACAATAAATGAGTCGTATGAACCATCTTCCATATTATGAGAAGAATCATCATTACTATCGGTATGTATCAAAGGTTCATCAGTAAACACGATTAGTTTTGCGCTAATTGCTTCATAATCGTTTCTATCCTCAACGCTTAACTTTTCGTATTCAAATGCATCAATTACAGAAGGCTTGCTACCATCTTCTGTAATGCCGTTTTTCAGTTTAAAGTATTGTTTGTCAGCTGCATCAATAGAAGAAATGCTTGTAACGAATGCTTGCTTGTGGGCGCCGATTAAACTATTTTCAAGTACACCATTTGCAACAACACAGTCACCTTCTTCTAAAACGGAGATAAGCGTATCATCATCGTTATAACAAATCATTGTGTTTTTAATAGCAGCACCTTGGTCGTTTGTAGTTTCGATTATTGACCAGTTGTCTGTTACTTTTGCAAATGTGATAGAAGAACCTAATACATGATTGTGTCCTTCGTGACCATAAGTAGCATCACTATCCAATACAGTAACGATATTTGTAACAGAAAGCTTCATTGCTGTTCCATCAACAAAATAAGTACCATCTATTGATTTAATTTTCTTTATAGATGTTATAACAGTTTTTCCTACCCATTCAGATGCATCATCATTTGACCATGTTTCACCGCCTTGTTCTGCACCATATACTTTGAGATTCTTTAAAGAATCCAATGTCATTTTATAATCATCAGCATCAAGGCATTGTAATGTTATGCTGTTATCTACACTATCTGTATTATATAATGTTACTGTCAAATCATCGTCAGATGTTGCACCAACATATAATGTACCAGATACGGAAGTAGTACGAGATGAGAAAGGTAATGATTTTGTTAATTCCGTATCAACGTTATTAGCATATTTTACAGTATTAGCAACAACTTCTGCACCTTTATTGCCAAGAACGGATACTTTTGCAGTACCAGCACAGATTTTCTTTATAAGGTCGTCAGTCAAGCAACTCTTACCAGAAATGTCAATGCTTATTGTCTCACCCTCATCCAACATGTCTGTATTGAAAGACATCATAAGTGAGTGTAAGTTTTGGTCCTCATTAAATGCAATATCCAAAGATATGTACTGACCTTGTTTGTTTTTCATATAAGGTATTAAAGTACCAACATAGTGACCAAGCGCACCTGAATTAGAATCTTCGTACAATGCTTGTAAAGAATCTATTGCATCACCAAATGCGTTTATTTCATATTTACGTAGTACTAGATTACCACTTTCATCTGTTGTAAAATGTTGTTTTAATGATGTGCTAGCAAGTACCTGATCCTTTGTGAATTTTCCTTTGAATACATATACTTCAGCCATGTAGTCAGATACTAAAGTATTCTTCAAATCTTCAAGGTATTCAGGCATAGGATCCTGACCATCTGCATACCAATCGTTTAATGATATGTTATAACCTTTAACTACATTACCAGATGCTTTACGTATAAATATTGTAGCAGAATTCTTCTTTGTATCAGTTGCTGCTATATTTATATATCTATCTAGTTTAGAACCGTCTACAGTACGTAAGTCATTCAACTTCTCTGCAGATAATTCCCAGAATCTAGTTGTATCATATATATCCTGTACGAAAAGTTTCTCAACATCTATTGTCTCATATTTAGAATTAAAAGATGTGTCAATAGTCATTGCGCCTACTGACTCGCCTTCAAATTTCTTTAAATTGAGAGCCAATATTGGGCCAGATGCTAATGCCTGTTGAGCTAATCTATGGAACCAAATACCACGTTTTTCTAATTTCTTTGAACCTTCACCATAAAGTGTTTTAAAGTTCGTTGCATTAGTAACATATGTAGGTATATTAAATGGTCCCTGCTCAGAATAACCAACAACCAAACGTAGGATTTCGCTATTTACGTTAAGCATTGTAGACTTGTCAAATACTAGTCTATAAATACCTGCCGCACGAAAATTTTGGTAAGTTACTGGAATAGCCATATTTCTAATGTTTAAGGTGTATTTTTATTATTTTTCTTTTTATAATTAAAAATAAAACTTTTTCTATCAACTATTGAAAACAAAAAATGGGATAGCTTAAGCTATCCCATCATTAAATAAAAATTATTTGTGATTAGTCTGACCAAAGTTTTTTACAAAACGTTATCAGCTTATTATTTGCATCGTCGAGTTTACGCCTTGCTGTTTTAAGTTTTGCTTTTAGTGATTCCTGTTTCTTTATGTTTTTATTAAATTTATTACCATAGGTTTGTGCTAACCGTTCAGCAGAAGCCTCATCACCATTTGCATATAATTCACCAACTTCTTCTTCCTGGTCAATTTGTAACTGTTTATATTCTTCATGAAGATCCCTCAACTCATTTTGGAGGTTCCAAACCAAATCCTCCAACTCATCTATATGAAGTTTTTCACTATATTTACGTTCTTTTTTACATTTTTCGTAATAGTCATTTGCATCTTCTTCACGAGCCATTTCACGTTTAGCAAGTTCATCAGGTGTTGGATCTTCTATCCACATTTTGGATACCTCACCAATATCCTCGTCTGTAAACTCTTCATAGTGACCAGTTTCACATATATAGTTGTATAATGATTTCATATTATATTACTTTATATATTTATAATTAAAAATAATCTTTATCCCAGATTTCTATAAAATTTATACAATTTTTCTTTGCTATATTTCGTTTTCGCACATCAAGATCCGTCCATACATATATCATCTTATCATATTGTGATTCTTTACCTAACGAATGTCTTGGACTATTCTTTGCCTTTTGTTTTAGTTCATTTAGTTTTTCAATGTCATTAACATCTTCTATATCAAATGGATGTCCACAATGATATTGAGATCCATTATATTCTATATATAAATCTTCTGTTATTATATAAAAATCACATTTGAATGGATAAAGTTCAGAACTATACTGTCTAACTACATTTTCTTTACCATATTTATTACATAGTTTTTCATATATCAAGTCCTCATCCTTCGATTTATTGAACGTGCCGTTTTTACGTTTGGTCTCATTACCATGTTTCTGTATAAGTGCTTTTACATCGTCAGATTTCCATGGGCTATCAACACCCCATGACTGTTTCATCCTTTCCCTTACATCATATAACTTCCATGGATGTGCTACACCGTATTTTTCAATAAAAGTGGCTCTTTGTTTTTCTTTTATAATATCTGATTTCATAGGGTGATCTACACCATAACGTTCTAAACAAGTATTTTTAATATGTTCAGATATTTCTGGTACCTGTATAGCATATTCGCACCCATATTTACTCAACATGGATGCTCTTTGATTTTCAATGGCACGTTCACATATTTCAGGCACTTTCATTATATGATCTACACCATATTTAGACAAACATGTAGATCTATTAGATGTTCTTATTTTATTCCTTACCAATTCACTTTTTTGTGCGCACTCATTTCCGTACCGTTCAATGTTTGTCTGTTTAGCCTTTTCTTTTATTTCATCATTTTGTAATGAACTGGTATACCCATACCGTTCTATATTTGTCTGTTTTATTCTTTCCTTAATTTTAATATCTTTTGCAGGATTATCTACACCATATTTTCTTAAACATGTAGCTGTTCTATTTCGTCTATTTAATTCTTTAGAACATTCCATATTTCCGCATGTTTTAAGATGCTTTTTTGTTCCTCCAACATATTTCAATGGTTTTCCACATATTGGACATTTTTGTTCTATATTAAGTTCCAAGATATTTAATTATTGTCATTATTTTTGTAGACTATCTTATATGAAATTAAACCTGACATTAAACCAATTGTTAAGCCAGTTATGATATTATCAAGCACATATTCAGGCACACCAATTGTATATACTATTATACGATGTATCATCCAAAATACACAACAAAATCCAAAAGAAAGACACAATGACAAACATAGTTTTTTCATAATTCAATCAATTTTTTCAGAAACATATATACCAGTTAACACAAATGCTAAAATAACAATTATTCTATTCAAAATAGGTTCTGAGACACCTACAATCAAAAATAAAATGTACAAAAGTCATAATACAACAATTACTAATGTAGATACAAGTATTTTTATTTGTTAAAATGTTTTATGATTCTATCAGCAGCACATCCCCATGTTATTGTGCCATCACATTTCACATTCGGAATATCACAATCAGTTTCACCGTCTACGCAAGTAACATAATCAAAATAGAAGTCGCTAGATTCATTAGGAAATGTTCTCTTAAACCAATTTTTGAATTTAATTTGATCTTCGTACTTCAAAATTTTTGTTTCCACGATTCTTAATGTTTTTAGTACAATGAAATATAGTATGTTACTTTTAAATATTCAAATCTCTATAATGGAAATATTCTATATAATTTAAATTATTTTTCTTTGCTGTTTCACGTTTTACTACATCACTAACTGTCCACACATTTATGTTATCTTTATATAACTTGCTTGTTTTAGCACGTTCTTTCCATCTATTTAATTTTTCTATGTCTTCCTTAGTTCCCTCAAATGGTTTACCGCCATGTGACCAAAACAATTGTAGTTCGATGAAAGTATCCGTTGACTTGATATAAAAATCACATCTAAATGGATATCTTTCATCTTTATATTGTCGTATCACATCATCCTTACCGTATTTAGATATTAAATAAGCATAATATTCTTCTTCTGGTTTAGACGTATTGAATGTACCGTTTTTTGCTTTTGTATTGTTTATTTTATTGACTATTTCTTTTAATTGTGATGGAAACTCAACACCGTATTTTTCTAAACATGTCTGTTTAGATTTTTCCATGTTATTATAGTTTGGGTCCCCATATCGTTTAAGTTTTGTCTCCTTATTTCTTTCCATGGATAATTCCCAATCAATTTTATTCATAGCAGCTTTTCTATCACCATGATAATAAGGATCCCCGTACCTCTCAATACATGTTTGTTTACCTTTTCTTCGTACTTCACTATAATCAGTTTTTGCTACAGCAGCCACCCTATTACCATTATAATTCATATCGCCGTATCGTTCTAGTTTAGTTTTGTTAGACTTTTCATTGCGCTTTATATAATCAGTTTTTGCTACAGCAGCTACTCTATCACCGTTATAGTTAGCATTTCCGTACCGTTCAAGTTTAGTTTCTTTACCTTTTATAGCACATCCCGCATCTCCATATTTTTCTATTTTTGTTTGATTTGCTTTAATTGAGTTAACAGAATTAGCACATGAATTTGAACAGAACCTTTTAAACACTCCCTTTGAATTTGGCTTTCCTATAAATTTTACAGGTTTTGTGCATTTTTCACATACAGGACGTTCTTCTATATTATATACAATTCTTTGTATTGTTTCAGCTATAGATAAACTATCATCGTATCTATTTGTTAAGTATTCTGTTATGTTTGGATAACTGTTTCGTTTCTGCACGTATCTTCTATAGTTTGAATTACCAGCGTGTTTTATATCATTCCATAGAAGTTTCTTTATTATATTGTCGTATGAATTCCTTTGCTTCATTTATATCAAAAAATTCTAAAAAATTTAGATTATTCTGCTTTGCTGTGTTTCGTTTTCTTACATCAAGATCTGTCCACACATAAATCATTATATCATATTGTGATTCTTTACCTTGCAAATGTCTTGGACTATCTTTTGCCTTTTTGGTTAATTTATCTAACCTATCAATGTCTTCTTTATTGTTTTCGTTAAATGGATGGCCACCATGAAATTGAGATCCGTTATATTCTATATACAAATCAATAGACGGAATATAAAAGTCACATAAAAACGGATACTCTTTAGATGTGTATTGCCTTATAATATCTGGAAAATTTTCTTTTAATATATTATATACATTATCTTCAGCAATTGAACTAAGTTTATATGGTTTTTTCTTTAATGTAGAATTTCGTTTTTCTTGATTGTTATATGTTTGTCTACCATACCTTTCTATCATTGTTGCATTGCGCTGTTCATAGTTATTATAATATTCAGTGCCGTGTTGTTTTAAATTAGTAGCCTTTCGTTTTTCTATATTATTAAAATATTCTACACCATATTTTTCTTTCATTGTATCTCGCGACTTTTGCTTTACTACATCAACCTGAAAATTATGTCTAACACCATAATGTTCTAAATTGTATTTATATTGACCTTCTACCCACTTCATATAGTTTGCATGGTCCTTCCCTCTACATGAATTAGAACAATATTTTCTAAACATCAAATTTTTCTTACCTATAAATTCAACAGGTTTGCCACAGATAGGACATTTTGGTTTTTCATGTAGACCCAATTCTAACCGTTTAAATGTTTCTCGTATAGATGTACTATCAGGATAAATACTAAATATGAAATTATATATGTTGGGATATTTTCCAGACATTATTTGTTCTTCCTTTTTACAAGATACACCTCTACCACTAATTAAAATTTTTCTTAACAATTTTATATAATCCATATTATTTAAATATAGATAAAATTTTCATTGCATTTAACTATTTAAACAAAAAAGGATGAACCAATTGCTTGATTCATCCTTCCGAAATATGAAATTATATTTCTTTAATATATAGAGGCGAGGAGTGCCTAAATTATACTAAAGTCAAACCGTCATCAGCGTGTACGCAGAATGTGTAATATTGCAATTCTGGATAGAAACCACAATCAACTATAGCGAAACGACTGTTAACCAACATCTTAGGTGCCATAGTACCTTCTGCTGTGATAGATATACTATCCGCTAAAATATATGGCATGAACACAACACCAGGTTCGTTACCGTTACCTTTACGTCCTACACAAACACGAGTATCGTTCCATGTCATGTAAGGATCCACATAAAGTTTCAAACCTGCAACAGATCCACCCATATAAAGGTTTTGTGAACCATCTTGTGCTAAGTTGTTAGCCATAGGTGCAACAACGAAGTCAGCACAGTCTTGTAATGCAGTCATAAGTTGTGTGTTTGTAACAGCCCATGTGCCACGACCTCTACGACCAGTTACTTGGATCAAGTTAGCGGCTGCAAGCAAACGAGAAGAGATTCTGCGTTGGCGTGTATGCAAGTTTTCTGCAGATGTGTTTACTTCACTGTTCTTAACTGCCCAAGAGTGACTTACACCATGAACGTCTTTATATTCCTTGATGCCTGGCATAGCGCTTATTTGTACGCTATCATTAACATTTTTAGCAGAAATATATAAGTTAAGGTCTGTACCATTGTGGTAGTATTGGTGAGCAGCGTTTGTAACACCAAGACGGAATACTCTTTCCAATATACGTGCGTTGATGTGTTGTGTTAGTTCGTTTTGCATGGCTTCCATGATCTTACCAACACCATCAATTCCGTATAAAGGAAGATCTTGTAATTGTTGGCGTGTGATAGAACCAGTTACTTCATAAGAACCCATTTGAACCATCTTAGTGAAAAGACGTAGGCCAATTGCGTTACCAGTACCTGTTTCATTTTCAGCACGCGTCATAGGTTCTTTAGAACCATTTGCAAAGTTAGCGAAACCATCAACGAAGTCAGCCATTGCTTCAGCAAAGTCAACACTTAATGCGGCGGCAGTAGTAGTTGTTAAACCAGTAGCAGCAACAACAACATCTGCACTAAATACAGTCTTAATAGATACGTCAGTAGTGTCTTTCTTAGCAGAAACGACTTCAACGATGACACCACCGTCAAGCATAGACAATGACTTAAACTTACCAGTAAGAACACCAGCATCAGATGTGAATGTCATTTCTGTACCTTCAGCCAATGCACGTAATTCAGCATATGAATCGTTAGCAATTCCACCAACTTTAACATAGATGGGTTTGTTTTCACGTCCTACACCAACACCATCGAAAGAAGTTTCGTTTACTAAACCTAACTTACCACCAGCATAGGGGAAGTCCATGTAAGATAACATTGCCCAAGGAGCCTTTGCGGGAATTACAGGTACTAATTCCAAACCAATTGTCATAAGAGCAATGTTAAGAGCCATAGGTAATGTGCTTACAGGAATGTCACCTGAACCAGGAGCAGCTTTGTAAAAATCAGAAGGAGTAGCGTTCTGGGCAGGAAGATTGCCTGGAAGTAAAGGATTACCCATACCAAGTGTATTCAACGGGGTATTATATACAGGACCAACACCAACGTTGCCTGGCATTACTTGTCCACCATTAACACCAATTTGAGATTCATGGATCTCGTGGATAGCGGCATACTGAGATACCCAGTTCAACTTATCCTGATCCTTAACACCAAATTGTTCAGTAAGCATCTTGGACCACATTTGTGAACCATTTTGATTAATCATATTCTAATAAATAAAGATTTATTTGTTATTTTGCTTTTGTTATAATTAAAAATAAAAATTTTTAAGATTGCTGCATAATTGCATGATTAACGCATTAGTCTACGCATCTGTGCGGCAATGTTATTGTGATAGTTGTTTTCGATATTTTCTGGAGTTTTAGACTCTTTAATGATAGTTTCATTAAAATCTATAGTATCCCAGAACTTTTCTAAAATACCAGCTTTTGTAAAATCATACATACGTGATTGGCGTATGATTTCATTCTTTTTGGCTTCTGAACACATTTCCCATTGAGGACGATATTGTGAAGGCATGCTTTCTACAACATATACACCTTTATATTTGTTGTCCTCTTTATGTTCCTTTAACAATTGTAAAGCGGCATCGTCCGTTCCTTTGTTTTCGATTGCTTCAAGTAAATTGTCGATAGAACTCAACTTATCCGCATTCTTAGATTCAAGGAATTCAGAAACATTTGTATTTACTTCAGAAATGATACTGTTCTTATGTTCAGGCAAGCATTCCTCATTTACCCATTTTTCAACAGTAGGCATAAGTTCCTCTGTAATCCAACCTTCTACGCTTTCAGCAAATGTTTCATTCACGTATTTACGGATTTTTTCTTGTTGGTGTTCACCAAACTCTTCAGTAATCCATTTTTCAACAGTAGGCATAAGTTCCTTAGTTGTCCAACCTTCAACGACCGGAGCAAACTCCTGTGTTATATAACTTTCTATAACAGGAGCAAACTCATTTGTTATGTAGCCTTCTACAATTGGAGCAAATTCGTTTATAACCCATTTCTGAACACCTTCAGCAATTGTCTTAGTTAAATCATTTGCACTTTCAGATACAACAGCATTGATTTCATCATGTAAGCCATTTTTGAACTCAGGCGCAAATTCTTCTTTAACCCATTGCTCAATGGCAGGATAGTTTACAGAAGTAACGTTTTCTAGTTTTTCGTTAAGTTCTCCAATCTGCTTATCCTTTTCAATCAAACTTTCTTTAGCTACGTGCAAATCTGCTGTAAGAGTATCAATTTTTTGACTTAACTCATCAATAGCATTTTTTATTTCAGTCATAGTAGCTTCTTTATTATCGTTATTTTTGTTATTGTCGTCAGTTTTTTTATCGTCAGATGATTTATCGTCAGATGTTTTAGTTTTATCATCTGTAGTATTTGATGTATTATCACCACCTACTTTATCGTCAGATGATTTATCGTCAGATGATTTATCCTCATCAGCATCCTCAACTATAGCAAACATGATGTTGCCATCCTCAAGAGACTCACAAAGACTTTCAAATTTCTGACCTTTCTTCAAATTTAATTTTGCTTGAGAAAAACCAGGGGTACCTACAAGGTCATAAGTCTTTATAGTTGTAAGTGTCACATTACCGTTTTCATCAATAGAACCAGCACCACGAGAACTAATGTATAGGCTACCGGCTGCCTCAGCAATTGCTTTCGCTATACGCCCTTTAGGAGTGTCTAACAATGCTATAGTACCAGTTATGGTTCCATCATCGTGCATTTCTATAGACTCTAATTTGTGAGAGACATTCTCCAGATTGATATTCATTGAGTTTGGATGTTCCAATTCACCTAAAACTGAACCTGTCATGATTTCGTTTTGTAATGTTTCAACCATCATTCCATAGTTCTGTTTATTATATACTCTTTGGTTTTGGTTTTTAACACCACAAACACCGAATACACCAGATAGTCTTACTAGGCCATCATTGGATTCTTTTACTATATCTAAATCAGATACTTTACCAAGTGTTTCAAACACCAAGCATTTTTTCTTACTCATATAATATACTTAACTATATTTCTATAATTAAAAATAAACTAAATTATAGTCAACCGTACACTTACAGCATATATATGATTAAAAATAAAATTAAATCAAAAAAGATACTATATTATTTAAATATTTTTAGATCTCATATAATATATATTTAATGGAAGACATAATAGACGATAAATTCATATTAGATTATTTCTATAGGGGCAAACCATGGATTAAACGTAATCATTTAAGAGAACATGATGAAAAAATAACAGAATATCTAAAAAATAGATTTGATGATATAGATGAGAACACAACTGAATTTGAGATAATTTTTAGGATAAAATATAATATAGAAAACCGACCAACATGCCATGTATGTGGAAAACCGGTTGAATTTGTAGGTAAACCATCACTTAAATACAGAACTTATTGTTCACTTTCATGTTTAAGTAAAGACACTGCAAATAAAGTCGAGCAAAAATATGGTGTAAGATCTACATTAAGATTAGATGATATACAAGAAAAATCTAAATTTACATTATTAGAAAAATATGGTGTAGATCATAATTGGAAAGTAAAAGAAATACATGATAAGACTGTACAGAAAACGTCAGAACTTTATGATAGAAAAGATTTGGTTGAAAAATCAAAACAAACAAAATTAGAACGGTATGGTGATGCTAACTATAACAATTATGAAAAGGCTAAAGAAACGTGGCTAGAACATTATGGTGTAGATCATCCATTAAAGATAAAGGAAATTATTGAAAATGCACAACAAAAACGTCAGATAACGTTAAAGAAAAATGGGACATACAATACATCAAAAATAGAAGAAAACTTAGCAGACTATCTAAATAAACATAATATAAAATTTGAACGTCAGTACACATCTAAATCATATCCGTTCAATTGTGACTTCTATCTAAATGACTATGACTTATATATAGAAATTCAAGGCACGTGGTTGCATGGTGTGCATCCGTATACTGGAAACGATGAGGATATATCTAAACTAAATGAATGGAAAAAATTAAGTAAAGAACATTCATTTTATGAAAATGCTATATATACATGGACAGATCTAGATGTAAGAAAACGTGAAACTGCGAAAGAAAACAAATTAAACTATCTTGAAATATTTTCTATAAATTTAGAGACCTGTATTAAAGAAATCTGTGACTGGTTAGTATTACATGGACATGATGATTTTAGAAAGAAAATGGCGAATAAACATCGTAAAGAAACGTTTTTTGAAAGATATGGACATGAATGTGTATTTGTTAATGATAAAATCAAAGAAAAATGTAAACAGACGTTATTGAAAAATTATGGTGTAGACAATCCACTAAAATCAGATATCATTAAACAACGAGTAATACAGACAAACATAAATAGATATAGTGTAGACTATCCAGCAAAATCAGACAGTGTAAAACAAACTATGTTTAAAACAAATATGGATAGATATGGTAGCATCTGTACATTAAACAATAAAGTAATTAAAGAAAAGGCAAGAAAAACACTATTAGAAAATTATGGTGTAGAACACCCTTTACAATCAAAGAAGATTCTTGAACAATCATATATAACAAAAAAGAAACATTCTACATTCAATACATCAAAAATAGAAGAAAACTTAGCAGACTATCTAAATAAACATAATATAAGATTTGAACGTCAGTACACATCCAAAGTATATCCGTTTGCTTGTGATTTCTATCTAAATGACTATGATTTATATATAGAAATTCAAGGTACATGGACACATGGTGGACATCCATATACTGGAAATGATAAAGATTTGGAAACAATCAAATTATGGGAAAGTAAGAATACGGAATATTATAAAGGTGCTATAAATACATGGACTGTATCTGATGTAAAGAAACGTGAAACTGCAAAGAAAAACAATTTGAATTATCTTGAGATATTTTCATTTGATTTTGATGCATGTGTCAAAGAAATTAATAATTGGATAGAATTAAATTCAAAGTGAAAATTTGCTATATTAATTTAATAGAATAAGTTTAAATGTAACATGGATAGACTTGATAGATGTATAGAAATTGCTGAAAGGTTTGTAAATACAGATTTAATTAAAGATTTGTATAATAAGATATGCCTGTTAAAACTACACATATTTACACCATTAACATGGGATGGTATAAACATAGAATTGCTTGATGAAATAGATGAAGAATTTGTATGGCACATCCCATCATTTGAAGTATTTAAAAATATAGTTGCGGATGTAGCCATACAAGCAATGTATCAACAATCAGACAATAGTTTTTGGTGCATATATATAGTATATAATAAAGACGAGGATACCGTTTCTTTTTATAGTAATTTCATTGATGAAGATATAGAATTTTATAATAGTCTAGCATCTTCTTATGAAAATGATATACAGTTATTAAAAGATAAGTCATATGTTGGTAATTGCACAAAGGAATTCTGTGAACGTATCGTAGAACATAATTGGGCTCGTGAATTTGATAAGATACAGTTGTTTGATTTTCCTAAAACAGAATTTCATCCCGCGAATACTGCAAGATGTAGAAAAGAACTTAACAATTTGATAAAGGATCCTGGTAAGTTATACAGTAAAAGTAAGTCTGATATTATAAAATATTTCCATAAATCACTAATATATGCTAATGTGTTTAAACATAAGTCACCTTATGATGGATGGAAACAAGTTCAATCAGATCCTGAAACTTTTAAAGACTTTTATAGAAATAGATTAAGATGTTCTGATTGGTTCAAAGGACAAGATCGTTTAGGATTTTTATTTAATGGATGGGTACAGGAAGCCACATATGGAATTGGTCTTACTACAAGTCGCAAATACCCATTAGTAACATATTTCAAGCCTCAGTTAGCAAAATATATAATAACAAAATGGTTGGGTGAATATAATACAATATTCGATCCATTTTCTGGGTATTCTGGTAGAATGATTGGTGCACTTGTTTCAGGTAAAAATTATATTGGACAGGATTTATGTGAGTCAAGTGTAGCAGAGTCTAATAATATATATGATTTTATTAAAGATACTTTACCTGATATGACAGCAACTGCAATCATAAACGTTGCGGATTCTGTAACATCATCTGGTAAATATGAATGTCTGTTTACATGTCCTCCGTATGAAAACATTGAAAATTGGCCTGGAGTTCCATCTGTTGGTTATTCTTGTGACAAATGGATAGATATATGTTTATCTAACTATAAATGCAATAGATACGTCTTTGTGGTTGATGATACTATAACAAAATATAAAAAGTACATCAAAGAGGAAATTACAAACACATCACATCTTGGGGCAAATAAAGAATATATTGTTGTTATAGATAAAGATGACTTAAATGAAATTTATTTAGATCCAATTGGTGATGAAATGGAATATGAATTTCCAGTATCAGAATATAGCAAAGTAGGCATGTATCTATATAATATATTTAATAAAGAAGTATTTGATGATATTATAACAGCACCTATTTGTTTTACTGATTGGATAAATTTGATATATCATAAATTTGGTTATGATAAGCCATATATAAGAAATGTTGAATTACACAAAATATCATTAAAAACAGACAGTAATACTGTGTTGTTGGCATGTTCTGGCGGGTTGGATTCAACGTATCAAATTTTACAGTTACGTAATATGGGATATGATGTTGTATTATATCACTGTAATAATGCTAATACATACGAGAATGGTCAGTCTTATAAAGCAGTTAAAGAAATTGCAGAAAAAACAGGTGTTAAATTGTTAACTTCACGTTTATGCAGACATACTAATGTGCCATATAGTAAACATTGGGCAGAGAATCCAATTAAAAATCAAATGATGCTATTTATAATGATAGATATATGCGTTGAGTATGGATTCAATAAAATTGCCATGGATGGTAGTTGGGAATTTCCTATTGCCGATGTGACATGTGGTATAGATGTTGCTGACGCACCAGAAAACTATGAGTTATGGTTAAAGGGAATTTCTAATTATGTGGATAATCTATTATTTATTAAAACACCGCATGATATTTCTAAATTAGACAAGATAACTTCGTTACAGAATGCAGGTTTGATGGATTCTATATATTCATGTTTAGGGGCTGGGCGTCTGAATGAATATAGACACAAGAAGGTATGTGACATGTATAATATAATGTTACCAAAGCATAATTGTGGGTATAGCTGTAGAAAATGTGCTCACCATAATCTATTATTATATTATGGAACAGACAAACAATATCCACCAGAGTTTATAGAAAAATGCTGGCATATAATGGATAATAATGGATTCAATTCAAGAAATATGTTATTTGATAGCAAAATACCTTTAGACCAACGCATAAAAAATCTGTTTGTTGAATAGCAATGTTTGTTTCAATCATTTATTTTTAAACATGAGTGATTGGAAAATGGTAGACACCGAAACAGGTGAGATGCGAGACGCACTAGAAGAATTGTTTGATAATACATTTCATCCAGATGTTGATAATACTGAAGATGAAATACAGCCTACACTATTATTGAATTTAGATGAGATAAATGGTGCAGCTCAACAGCAAGCAGTAGAATTAACAGAACGGTTAAGTAATTATTATTTTGATGAGAAATATTTGGTAGAGCATCCTTATGTAAAAAATAAGATAAAACAGGAAATAGAAAACATTAGGCGCCTGTTAAAAATGATTTCAATAAATGAGGCTGCTCAGGATGCTCTTATCACAAATATTACATCAAACGCTGGAAAGGGATCTTTATACCAATCATTGACATCTTTACAGAACACAACACTTAATATACAATCACAACTTAATAAGATGATTTCGGATTTAGAAAATATCTTTAGAGAAATGCAACAAGATTGTGAAAAAACATTTGAGGAGAAAGGTAAAGATACAGATCCGAATGAGGATGGCACAATGGTTGTTCGCGGATCTCGTGATTTTATAAATTCGCTTATAGCAAAAGGATTTAACCAAAATGTAAAATATACTACACCAAATGAAAATGGTGAGGTGTAGGCCTCACCATTTTTTTCTTATAAATATAAATTTTCGTATATCTTTTTAAGCGGATCTGATTTTAGACGTTTATCTTCACATATATTGTATAATGGCAATTTAGATGATAAAAGAATCGCCTTATTATATAATTTACTATCTTCTAATATATTATCAAAATTATCTGTAAGTGATTTTAGTTTGTTTACATTTTCGTTTTCTTTAAGAAGACAAATATATTGTTTATCATTTTCTAAAAAGAATTTAACTATAGTGCATGTTTCGTCCTTATCAAATTTTAAGTTCTCATTGAATATACCATAATACAATACAGTTCCATTATAAGACAATTCACATTTATATGTCTTCAACTTTTCATATAATTGTATATCTGTGTTTTTTATATGCTGTAAATTATCCATAAACCTATCTTTATATTTTAAATCGTGTACCTAACGCCTGATTAATTGGCGCAAAAGATCCTGTTAGTTTCATTCTACGCCCTTTATATAAAAATACAATACCTTCAGCATTATTGTATTTGTTTCCAAGAGCAACTAATCTGTTAAGTGCTTTATTTAGCTTTTCTTTTGATTCTTCAGAGTTACTATTGTTTACAAGGTTCACTGTTTCTTCCATATCATGTTTTAATGTAGAAATTACTTTATCCTTTGAACCATCATTAGTAAAACCATCAAGCAAATCAATAAGTTCATTTCCTAATGAAAGAAATAGTATATCTAAAGGTTCCATTACCTTTTCAATATATTTAGCAGCAAATTTATCATTTTTTATTTCTTCATAATGTTCAGGATATAACTTTTTAATTTCTGTTGCTTTGAATGACTTATCTTTATTAAACCATCTATTATATATCTTAATAAAATTGTCGTCTATATTAAGCCAATCCGGTTTATATTCTTTGAATTTTGTTATTTTATAATCCTCTATTGTAGCATCACCACCTAAATCAACGGACTTGAATAAATCAATAATCTGTTTTTTGAATTTTTTACCATATTCATTAGCCTCCTTTGCTGATTTTATTACTAAGTTAGGTCTTGGTTTTGCTGCATCTATTCCTTCTGCTGCTTTATATATATCATCAACATTTCCTTCTACATCATCCTGAAGTTCCCATTTACCATCAAATAACTCATAAATCTGATACCCATGAAATGCTACTCTATCAGACGCATACGGCATGATATTAGTCTTACCTGTTATTATACATTCACAGTTAATACATTTTCGTATGTTAGGATCTGGGTTGAAATATTTTTTGCCCAATTTATTGAATATCTTTGTAATGATTTCGCCTGATGTTTTGAATACTGTTTTCTGATGTTCCATTTCGGCCCATTTTTCCATCATCTCATCAATTGTCATACCACCACGTGGTGAATTTAGATTAGTCTTATTACGTATAAATACAACTTCACCATCATTGTTCATGGTAGCAAATATATTGAAACCGTCAAGTTTTTCTTTCATATTTTCAACGCGACCACAAAACAAATCATCTACCAACTGTACTAAATCATTACAAGTAAAGTCAGTATAATCAATTGGGTGGGCCATATGACCAGCCTGGCCACCTTCATATATCATTATGTATCTAGAAAGATTAATCATTTTTTATATTTTCTAATATATATTCAGATAAACTAATATAAGATTCTTTAATCATACCTTGTAATTTTTCCTTAAAATCATCAAATGCATCTACAAAATCATCAAACATAACACCGGTGCCTTTAGGCATTATCTTTTCAAACGCCGCTTTATCATTTGTTATTATAGCCTTTCGTACAGCCGTACCAGAAACACCTTCTGTACGTCCCTTACCTGTAGATGCTTTTAATTTCCCTTTAATAACGCTTGGAAATTTCTCACCACCACGTTCTATTTCTAACTCATCATATTTGTTTATGAGTTCTGTATAGTTGTCTACTCGGTCATCCCCACACATCAATAAACCCGCCTCATATTTGTCTTTATTATCTAACAAGAATTTGTTAAACAGTGCAAGTGCATGGAACATGTTTATAACAGGAACTACTTTTACAATGTTTTTATTGCTACGTCTAATTATTTCAAGTTCTTTATCAATAAGTTCATTCGTGAATGGGCGTTTCAATAATTCCTTTTCTTGTTCAGACAATTCTATAGATTCACCATCAAGATATTTTATAACATTTTCAACAGATCCTCGTTTTACTACACGCCCAGATACCTTAAACCCTTTTATACTATCAGGCATCTTATTAGATGAGTTAATACGAAATACTATGCATGGTCCATCACCTTCATTTACCATATTAAGATGTCCTTGTGTGAATGGTTGAAAGCGACCAATTGTCATGTTTAGTTTTTGCATAATAATTAATGTTTAAATTTATAGTCACACATTAAATGTGTTGGGTATATACCTCCATTTTTTGAGCGTATATTAATTTTTAACGATAGATTATCTAATTCAACAAATATATTTAGACGTTTTGTTGCACCGTCCTTGGGATAAACAACATAACAGTCCTTAATATTATTACCAACAAGTTTTTTCATATCAGATTCTTTTCTTAAATCGTAATAATGAATATCGTTGTTTATTTTGTGTACTAAAATATATCCATATCCAATACATGAATATATTAAACCAAATAAACGGTTTTTATCAACTTTGTCAGTAATATTTTGAATATCCTTAGAATAATTCATTTTACGTTTCTTATCTTCCTTATTATCAAAAGCAACAAATATATCTGTAAATACATTTGGATCTATATCAAACAAATTCAATATAGATTGACCAATACTACCAAATTTTACATTATAATTAGTATCATTTTTTCGTTTAGTCATTTCATTATGACTAAATATATTAGGATTATTTACACCAGTATTTACAAATGTTACTGTAGGACCTTCCTTTAATGATAAATATATATTGCCTAAATTTTTATCAACTACGGTAATATCAGATATATCTTTGCCAAAATCAAAATTAGTACAATCTTTAGGTAAACATACAACCATACCGTTTTTTATTTGTAATGGGCGTTTAGTATTTTTAGTGCCATCATGTTTTATATCTAAAACGTCAATATGTGTATCTAAAGCATCTTCAAGTCCATTTTTATATGTAGCCTCAAATTCATTTATATAAATGCTTTCAAAATCAATCCCTTTATTTACATATTTACTGAAAGGGGCTTTATATATCATATTAAACCTGAAACCGTATTTTTTAACAATACTATTAAATTCAGCTACAGGATCTTTAATTGACTTATCCGTAAGTAATTTAGTTAATGATTCAATATCTTTTGGATCCAGTTCACTATATTTAATATGTTTTTCAGCAGATGTATTACCTAATGCTAAACCATCTTTATCATCCTTATCTAATAATTTCTTTATTACTAATTGAAGATATGTTTCACCGTTTGCACCCCTAATTTTTGAATACTCAGTATTATTAAAATGTGCTTCTAATATATATTGTACTAGTGATTTCATTTATTATTCATCTTTGATATTTTTAAGGTCCTCTAATTGTTTCCTTTTGTCTTCAAGTGTTTTTATTTGTGCCTCAATATTAGAAATTTCATTAGCAAGACTTTTTATTTTATATGGTTTAGACATATCAGCAGCAGCTTTACATGCAGCATCATAACTAAATGTAAGTGCTTTCACATATGTTTTCTTACTTATATATTCAGAAAAATATTTTGGCAAAATATCAATAAGTTTTATTACTTGGTCTTCGTCAAGTAATACGCTAAAGCCAAGTATTCGTCTAAGTTTTGACCACCCTTCATCCTTACATGCGGCCTTTATCATATCATGCCCGTTAAAAATAAAGGGTGATACCGGAACAAATTTTGTATCATTAACTTTATATAAAGATATTATAGTATTTGCTGTATATACACCAAAATCTTCCGATTTGGTTGCAACTTCCGTTACACCATAAAGATAATCTATTGTATCACCAACTTTTGTTGATTTAATTGCTTTGATTAAGTCGTTTTTATTTGATGATTTAGATTCAACTATATATTCAACTATATTTTTCATTTTTGTTTATTATTTTATTCTTCCCATGCATTTATTACCTTAAGGTTAGGTAGATTTAAACCTCGCGCCGCACGCACATTTTTCTTGTCATCATCAACAAACACAACTTTATCATATTTAGAACACAATTCTATCAATATGTTTGCCTTCTTGGATGCATCACTAGTACCCGCATACTGTTTTGTTGCATCATTTACGGCATGTGATAATGCTTTATTGAACATTGTTCCTAACTTACGAAGTTCACTATATTTTGATTTACGTGTTTTAAGGAACTCATCAAGTGCATCTTTAATTACATCTTCACATTGTCTTGCAGTAAGAAAACAGAACTCATAACCAGCATCAAGATAACTATCCATTATTCGTAGATTCTTTATTAAAGGTGTACCTTGTACAATTGACTTATATACCTTTTCAGGATTTCCAAAATCCCTATAATCGTACCAGGCAGCATGCGCAGGATCTTCTATATCAGGATCTTGTGCAAACTCGGCAGTAGTCAATTCTATTTCTGGTTCACCGGGTTTTTTCTTATATATTTTAATGGTATCAGGATCTGCTTTAAGAAGTGTATCGTCAATGTCAAAAACGATAAGACCTTTTATATGTTTAGGTAGCTTCTTTATTGCTTCATTTATGAATTCTGATAAGGATTTCATTTTAAATTGAAAAGATAATCTATTTCTTTACAAAGTTTGTTCCATGCAGCATCAGTAAAACGTGACTTTTCCATAGCAGTATTGAACATATCTTTATATATTCTTAAACTTTTAATACCATTTATTACATTATTTGCAATTTTTGGTGTCATTTATTGATAGCTAAATCCCCCATACGATTTTTTAAATAATGTATGTCCTATTTCCTTAGTACCAAAATCCAATTCATAATTCTTTGATTTATGTACATTAGAATAGATAGAATAAGATTGCTTGCCATTATTCCATGAAAAAACAATGTTTATTCCAGCACCATTAACATTAGTATTCGCATTAATCATAAGTGAAAGTGTTGCGCCAGTGTCAAGTCTACTTTTACCAGGTTTCATGCCCAAAAGCACCTTGTATGTTACACCATCTTCTAAAGAACCATACCTAACGACTTCATTCGTATTTAGATCCATCTTTGTCATTTTTATACCAGCATATTCAAATGCCTTATCCATATCATCAACAAAGGTATTAAAATCTAACTTATCGTCTGATGTCTCGTTTATAAATTGTTGTGGCGATTTCATTTTATTGCTTCTTTGTTTATTTTTCCAGTTCGCAGTTTATATAAAGCAGATCCTCTTTCGCTTGGTGTTGTTGTGTTTTTATTTCCACGTTCACTACCTGCTTTACTAGTTTGAGGCATTTCACCACGATTAGGTAGCCCATGCCTTGGACGGTTTTCTTTTTTAAATCGTTTTATGTTTTCTATTATATAATAAATGACGTCTTCCTGTGATTTCAGATTTAATAGAATTTCTAATCTATTACATACTCGTTGAGAAATATGTTCATGTACATATTTTTCTATATCAGCGTCACTCATTTTATATATAGAAACATCATCAACTATAGATACTGGTATTTTATCGTTCTCATTATAATCTGCCATTACTGATGCGATTGTGCCCTGCACTGCCTTAAGCATTTCTATAACAGATATATTACCGTCATAGTTAAAGCATGTCATTTTTGCTTCAGGATTTATGATAGCAACCTCAGCCCATCTGTGATGTCCATCTATTATATATTTTCCTTTAAATGTTATTAATGGACTATTATTTATAATTACTGGTTCATTAAAATCTAATGCTATATTTTCAGATTTTCTTAATGCGTGTTTTAATGATTTGGAAATATCTATCTCTGATTGTGATGGTTCAAGATCTTTTGCTTTAATTTCAAGAACATCAAATTTCAATTTCATATTACCAAGATCCCCACCAAAACCATCTTGAAGCAATGATGCAGCTTTAGGATCCTCTAACATTTTGTTAAGCGTCTTTATATAATCAGGATACTTCCTATTCTTTAGCCACATTTCTAATTTTTCTTTACGATCCTTATTAGATAAAGTTATTCCTGATGACTCATATATATAATTTACAAGGGATTTCATGTTTAAAAATAAAAAAGTGATGTATTAAAACACCACTTTCATATTTAAATATTTTCTACATAAGTCTTTATTTCTTGGTAGTTCTTGGCAAAAACACAGACTTTTAGAAATTCATCAAGATTATCCATAAAATTTTCTGCTATGTAGTCAATTATTTCAGGATCTTCTATATTCTCATCATCAAATTTTCTTGAAACAAAGTCGACAACATTTTCCTTTTTGTTTAGTTCAAATTCATCAACAAAAACGTATTTTAATGCTTTAAGTTCTTTTTCTTTTGATAGTTTCTTGATGTTGATTCTATTTAACTTTTGTATATGAGCAACTAATTCCTTTGTCCAATGATTAAGATTAACGTTATTTGTTAGTTTAGCATACTTAACAAGACACCAATTTTCTAAAAGTTGATACTTTATGTCACCTTCAAGATACTCAATGTATCGTTTTCGTTCTAACGCCATTTCAAAAATTGGCGTATCTAATAAATAATCAACAATATTTCTCATACAGCCTCCTTAAGATCCAAATCACATGGAAAATTTTTTGACCAACGATGTCCAGTCATCGCATATTTCACTAGTTTGTCTTCATGGCGCCCAACAAATGATTTGACAAATACAAGAAGTTTTCCATCGTTTGTCTTTGTGATTACTTTAGCGTAGTGGCCATCAACAGTTTTTAGTTTCAAATCCGGGAACAAAATTAAAGGTAGCTTCCATAGTTGTTTTAATTATTGATTACAAACAAATATAGATAAGCTACCTTAAAAATTCAAATTAATCTGTGTAAACATCTTCTGGAGTACCATCCCATTTAGTAGCAAGTTTGCCTTTAAATGGACCTTCTTTGATCTTTACATATTCTGTAACGACACCTGACTTATCTTTATACTTAACCCTAAATGTTCCATTTAGCGGAGTTCCTTCAGCATCGGTATCAGCAACAACCTCACCATTCTGATGATAACCGTCATCCTTTACCCATTTCTTCTTTAGTTCCTCTAAACGTATAGTCATGTTACGCCTTTCAGTAACCCGATAGAATTCTACATGTCGTGAAGAATATTGCAATACAGCAACAAGAATATCACCTTCTTTAATTTGGTGTTCTATTTCAGATTCATTAAAAGATCTTTTTGGTATCTTGTTTTTAGGAAATTTTGTTATAGTCAAATTATTACTGTATAAATAATGTGGTTCTGATGCACCTTCCATTGTTGCGTCTACATAAATGAATGTATCATCTATAGTGTCCCCATCATCACTATATGATTCAGCATCCTTATCAACAAACTCAAGTGATTTTGGATCATTTTCTTCTAACCATACAACAACATATTTCAATGCAGATTCTTCATCATTTGCATATGCACAATAGCAATCCATTGTATAACCAGATCCCCACCAAATTTTAACGGCATAAAGATATCTACCATCATCTTCGTTATTTACCCATGTCCAAGAATCATCTTCAAGTGCATAACTGGATACTTCATTAATATATTCTACTAAACTTTTCATGTTATTTATTAAAGTATTTTATTTTATGTCTTCTAACAAATCCTGTAATTCAGAAAGATGTTCTTGCTCATCGGCAAGTATTGATTTTACCTTTCTATGTGTTACAGGATCCTTTCCTCTTACAAATTCTTCTAGTTTTACATATGTTTCAATTGCACCCTTTTCTGCTTCAATGTTTTCTTTTAATGATTTTTTAACATCAAAATCTTTATTGGGGACAATATATTTATGTGTGGCAGTCTTATTTAACATATCGGGGGATAAAATTTTATCCGGTTTACCACCTAACTGATTTATACGTTCAAGAAGCCAAGCAGCATGGTCTTCTAACTCATCCTTCGCAGCCTCTTCATAAAACTTAGCTATATTGACACGTTCCTGTCCATTTAAAAATGGAATTACTATCTTATACGCAAACCATGCGTTTATTTCTTCAGCAAACGCATCTTGTAACATATCAATAAGAACATTTATGTCAATATCTTTTATTTTTAGTTCTGAAGCAGAAGCTTCTACAATTTCAGTTAACCGTTTCATTCGTTATTATTTCCATAAAATTATTACAATGTCATCATCGGAAGCTGACCATTCTTCAGGATCTACTTCGCTTCTATCAGCCATATACATCCATTTCATTGTAGATCTATAGAATTCAATTAGACCATCACCATTATCTAATTTTATAAGATTTCTAAAATCCCCATCTGTCAATAACAAACACTGTGCCTTATTGACTTTAATGTCTTTAAAAACATCTTTCCATTCACGCACAAAATTTTTATAACTCTTTATATAGCGTATGTCAAAAATGGAATATCCATCATCTGTAGTATTACGAGTGTTGTGTGACTCATTTATGAATTTATTTATACTTCTCATATTATTAAACTAATAATTTATTTTTAATGACCACTAGACCAGGCACCCATTCTTTCATCCTCAATTGCCTGTATTAAATCGTATTCTACATCTGTTATTTTAGTGTCTTTATACAATTCAAATTCAATGTACCAACCTTTCTTAAACTTTCTTGGGATTTCTGTTCTTACAACGGTTGCCTTAACATAGTATATATCTGAATCTTGAGATAACAATTCTAATTCCCAATCAACTGACAACTCTTCTCTACCACCATGTGTTGGTACAGACGTTGTTAGTTCAATCTTCCCTTCAGAATTAGATTCATCATCCCAATTAAACCCACCTCTTGATTCTGATATAAAATCAACCAAACCTTTCATGTGTAACTAGCCTAATGTTATTTTAATTAAAAATAATGATAATTCTTCGTAAGTAGCATACTATTTTTCAAAAGATTGTTCATTTTCAGAATTTAAAAAATTATTTACGGCATGATCTAAAAGATAATTTTGCCAATGTAGATGTTCTCCAAATAGTTCATAAAGCAAATCTGTACGATGTTTATGAAGTTCACTTTTATACTTTGTTACACAATCAACTTCTACACTCCACATTCGTTTCACTTCTTCTTTAAATTCTTTGGGGAGTGCTGCCAATGTAAGATCTTTTAATTCTTTAGTCATAGTTCATTTATGATTTGCACATTTCTTAATAGAGGCTCGTTGGTTGAACCTTTTCCAACCTCATCGCCTTGCACAAGATACATATACCTGCGTTCAGTTTCAACCAAATGCTTTGTATTTGATATAAAGTTATAAAGATCAAAACCTACTTCTTTTAAAAGTGGATTTGGTAATACAACACGCCATTCTCCGTCTATTTCTACTGCATCATAGACAGACACACCTTTTTCTACGCCTATTTTTTCATCACCACAATATATATCAGATACTTCATTTTCAGGTATCTTGCCAAAACGGATATAATATTTATTGTTGCAACAGCACATCTTGCTTCTATTGCCGCTTTCTGTATTTCTTCTTCTCATACCATAATTATTCCCCAACTATTTTTATACCATAAAGTAATCTTTAAGAAGTTCGATATTTTCTGGATATGAAACAAATTCGTTTGCTTGTTCTTGTGTGTGAAATGCCGCAATACTAAAATATAAATAATTATTTTCCCATATTGTCAAATTTCCATTATTATCAAAACTAACAATCCATTTCGTTGTTGTAGCATCTTTCCATTCATCTTTTGTCACATTCCCTCCATAACTAATTCCAATAAGTTTGTTAATTTTAAAATGCGCAAACATTGATTTATGCAAAGCGTCTTCATATTGTGACAAATGCCCAATTACCTCATCCCACACGAAATATGATGAATCTACAAAATCCTTCCATATTTTTGGAATAGTTACCCCTTGATGTTCGATCCAAATATCCCAAGCCATTTGATCTTTAGAAGGAAACAATACAAGATTTCCCAACATATCTAGACCATTATCTGGCACAACGAAATGGCTATTATTTTGATAAAAAACACATACATCATCTTCTACATAATATAGTTCAACATCTCCAAGCAAAGGATTCCAAAACATCTCTCCTTCATGTCCTTTAAGGATTTTTGTCAAATGCAATTCATTCATGTTAATTAAACTTATTTTTTGTATAAAACTTTCTATAATTACTTATATATGTCAAGATGTTTTCTACTCCTACAGGATTAGATGATTGGGAATAAACATCAGGAGCATCCAAATTATTAGTCATGCAATAATCTACAAGATATTTTGCACAAGTAAATCCATTACGCTCGTTTTCACCATATTCTCCAAGGTCGTGGTCAAAACATATTATATCTGGAAGACCTTTACTATCTATATACTCAACAAACTCATCATAGTTCTTCACCCATACAATGTTTGGCATTCTATCAGGATAAACAATTGCTTCGATAACATCAAACAACCATTTAGGATCGTTGGGGTTGCGCATATCATCAACCCAAAGAAGTGTTTTCTTACTTATTGTCATTATGAACTAACACAGGGCTAAAGACCCTGTATTTTCCTTGGTACTTTCAAATTTTGACTGCAATAAACTGCTATCATATTTGATTTCTAAAGGCTTTTTATCAGTATCGGTGGTTCCCACCGTATCTGTTTTTGTATTTATATAGTTAAGATAGATTTGTACCATGTTTTTAGCTGCATGGACATCTCTATCTTCTATATGACCACAATTAGGACAAACAAATATTCTATCTTTTAATGTTAGATTATCATTTTTTGTGCCACAATCAAAGCAATATTTTGATGTAGGATAATACTGATCTAATACAACTACGTTATCTTTATGTAATAGTAGATCCTTTACACGTCCTAAAATGGAATGTTGTATCTGGCCCTTATGTTCCTCTTTATTCCATGTATTAATAGGATCGTCTTGGAAGATAACCATTTCATTTTCATTTATTAATTTATGGACTATCTTACGTGCTGTATCATCCTTTATATTACTTATATGTGTGTACTCCTTTCTAATCAAAGATCTAGTCTTCTTCCAGTTGTTAGACCATTTCACTTTACGATTCAATATAGTTTGTAATCGTTTTAATCGGTCAGTTTCTTCAACCTGGACATCGTACTTATCTCCATTAGAAGTAGTAATAGTTGTTTGTATACCAAAGTCTAAACCAATATATTTGTTCTTATATGATGGTTTCTTTTTATCATTATCAACATAAAC
>NFYZ01005729.1_pt1 | contig 47898 bp, 34 predicted proteins | sample 1092561 | NCBI WGS metagenome assembly NFYZ01 (sample SAMN03609887, study PRJNA323583) | gut metagenome | isolation source: feces | host: Rattus norvegicus | place: Malaysia | collected 2013 | reverse complement strand
ACTATTACTGGATATAAAAGAACTAAAATATCTACTTGGAATAAAAGAATTATATTTCTTATTGTTAGTATTCTTTTAGGACTTCTTTATTATTTTACAGGTAATGACGCTAAAATACTTATTAATAGTTTTGTTTTAGCTCCTGTTTCATGGTCTTGGATATTTAAACCTATTTGTGATAAATTTAATATTGGATATAGTCTTGAAAATAAATAAAATTATAGTGTTAAGTTATTACATATATTTTTATTTGATTTTAGGCCGTATAAAGTATAAGATGATTAATCCATTTACTTAACTAAAAGAATCGAAATTTGACATACTTCTGTTAACCGTAGGCTGTTTTACCTATTCAATATATTGGCTCCCCCGTAGAAAGGTTGTGAAACTTAATTGTTATTATACTAATGTTACTGTAATAATTAGTGAGTGTCTTAACAACTGATTTATACGAGGGAGCATTTTTAATTTTAAAACTAATAATAATACTAATATGGCTTCAATAGCTCAACTTGTTTCTGAGTTTGCACATTCTCTAAAAAGTCCTAACAACAAACCTCTAAGAGAAAATCTTAAACTTCTTATAATTCATACACGAAATGAAGTTATTCGTAGAAGTTATGAGAATCATGGTTATATAGATAAAGGTCTTACTCAAAGATTTAAAGTAACTCTTACAGAAGTGAACGATGGTGAAATTGTACTTCCTGATGAATTTGATGATATAGATTTAGATAAAGTAAAAAGAAGTGTACAAAAAGTTCCACGTCCTGTAAGATTAACTAATAATCTTCCTTTTGATAGAGTTAGTTCTGTAGGATATAAAACTTCTCGTGAATTTCCTTTTATTAAAGAAACTACTGCTAGATTTAAAACATTTGTTCCTGGTCTTTGTGGTATGCCTTGTTATGATTATATAAATGGTTATATTTATATATTTCCTGCTGAAAACAAAACTTTCGATTTAGGTCAAATTGTTATAGAATCTGCATTTGAACATCCTAATTATATTGAACTTGAAAATGGTGAAGCTGACGGAATGGATGTTATGCTTGATGAAAATGAATGGCTTTTATCAGAAGATATGATTGGCCAAATAAAAGAAATTATATATAAAAGAGATATTCTTACTACTATAAGAGAAACAAATGAAATTCCAGATACAATAAAATATAATTAATATAGTATGGGTGTAAAAGAAACTCCTGTCAATATTAGAAGTTATTATAAACTATTTATTGACGATAATAAAGAAAAACTAGAAAATGTTCTTATAAGTAAACAAGAACTTATAAATGAAATAGATAAAAGACATAAAGATATAGAAACTTCTAAAGAAATTTATCTTAAAGAATTTAATTTTAATGTAGATAAATATGAAGAATTTGTAAATAACAAATATTCTACAGGTAGATTTCTTAAAGCTGCTAAAGGTCTTCTTATAAATAAAGAAAACGATTATGAACTTATTTCTGATTGTTTTGATCTTTATGAATTAGCTTTTAAACAAAAAGAATTAGATAATTGTAATAATAATATAGAATTTTATAAAAAATGTATTAATATAAAACTAAAAGAATATACTGAATATCTTAGAGCTTATTATACAGAAGTTCATAAACAATTAATTCTTGAAGGTAAAGGTTATTCTTTTAGTAATAATATAGGTTGGATTTGTGTTAATCGTTGTATTTTTGATAGAAAGAAACCTATATTGGATTATGCTGCTACTAAGAAAAGAGAAGCTCAACTTAAAGCAGAAGGTAAACGAATTTATAATAAAGAAGAAGCTGATTGGTGTTTACGTAATGGAATAGAATATAAAGCTGAGGATAAACGTGTATTTGTTTGTAATGAATATTGTTATCAAATTCCATTAATAGGAAGTAAACTCACTAATGGTGATTCTCTTAAATTAGAAATAACAGATTATAGACATAGAGAGTTACGTGGAAAATCTAATGAAAAACTTATAGAAGAATGTAAAGGAAATACTACTAAAATATGTGAACTTTCTTTAGATCTTAAAACTAAATTAACTCTTTGTGATAAAGCTGATAAAATATTATATACTAAATTTATAAGAAATGAAGCTCAAAAACCAATTGCCTATAGCAAGGCTAATAGGAAAGATTGATAATGATTTTAATATAAGTGAATCTGATTGGATTCCGCGAGTAGCTGCTTGGGTTACTGATGCTTTATCTCAAATGCAAGTTTTACCTATGCAACGAAAACGTAGAAAACTTGAAGTTAAAGATAAACTTGCTAAATTTCCTTGTGATATAAATGCTACTGAACTTAAAGTTTTCGATAAAAATGGTTGTGAAATACTAGAACTTAATAAAGATAATTCTTGTGGTTGTAGTTCTATTAGAAATGCATCTCCACAAGAAATTGCTGTTATAGATGATACTAATAAAACAGGTATAAATTTTATGACAGTTGGAACTGTTACTATGAATAGTAATAACAACCGTAATTTTGTTCTTGACGGAAATAATATAGAACTTAGTTTTGATACAGATGAAATAGAAGTAGAAACTTATGAAACTGCTACTTATTTCGACGATTATTATCAATGTGAAGTTCCTTATATTTACGATAATGGACTTTTGCTTGAAGCTCTTGCTTGGTATGTTTTATTTAAATATTTAAGTAGAGGTAGCAAACATGTAGTTTATAGTTTAACAAGTCCTAATCAAGTTCTTAATCCATTTGTACAATGGAATACTCTTCGACCTAAAGCTATGGCTTCTGTTAAGATTGCTATTAGGAATGATAATGATGGTTGGAATAATTTCTTTTATAATAGTACATTTTTACCCAGAAAATAAGTTATGGCTCAAATTGTTTCTAAACTAAATCTTAATAAAACTCCAAGTTTAGTTGAATCTAATAGTCTTATATTTGCAAAAAATATAAGATTAGATGTAGATTCTACTATTCATGAAGATTACGGTATTAAGCCTTTAAGTCTTGTTAAACACGAAAGTGGAGAATATTATAACGATTATGAAGATATATTATTTAGAATAAAGAATGATTTAAGACCTAAAATTTCTGCTAATGATGAAACTTATTATGTAACAGTTATTTATAAAAATTTATGTTATATAAGTAATGATTTAGATTATAATCTTAATTTTTTAGAAACTACTGATGGTCAATGGGAAATAGTAGGTCATATAGAAGATAATAAATCATTTTATTTATTTATAACAGGAACTTATAAAATTGTAGATAATTTTATATTACAAAAAACAAGTTGTATAATAAGATATAATGAAGATACTAACAAATTTGAAGCTTGTAATTGTAATTGGAATTGGTCTGGAGGTGAAATAAGTGGTTGTGTAACTAATAATTTAGTAGGTGATACAATTATTAACATAGGTGAATATGCTGATGATAAAAATATTCCTATTAAATTTATAAATCTAAATAAATCGTCTATTAAAGATGATGAAACATTATACACACAAACTCCTAATATTCCTCTTATAAATCTTAATTATAAAGATTCTTTTGTTTATAGTATTCCTAATGGTGTTTACCAGTTCTTTATTAGATATAAAATTAAAGATGATTTTTACACAAATTGGTTTCCTGCTAGTAAAGAACTATTTGCTTATAATACTAATGAAGCTTCTACATCTTATGGTAGTTTGAAATATTCAAACATTCATAGAGATTCAGATAGAAGTTTTATATTTAATGTAGAAAATATACTTCCTAAAAATAATATAAATTATAAATCTTTTCAAGTTGGATTTATATTGTCTCATGATGATGCAATATATGCTAGAGCTTGGAAAGAATTTGATATTAATACTAATGAAATAAAATTTGATTATAACTCTAAAGATGCTTTTGAAATTGAAATAACAGATTTATCTTCTGTTGTTTATAATTTGTATAATGTTAAAAACATAGTTAATTTTAAAAATAAATTATATATTGCAAATTATAAAGAAACAGATTTTAATTTAAATTTTAAAAGTTATGCTGATGAAGTAGATATAGAAATAATACAAGTAGGTACAGAGCCTACTTATGGACAATATGGTATACAATACGCTCCTATTACACCTAGTAATAGACCTTTACTAGAAGGTTTAATTATAAATAATAACGTTAAATATATTAGCGGAGAAAATAGTATAATAAAAGAACTTATAAAAACTAAATATGAAAATAGTGGATATAGTATAGAAGAAGCTGTTAATCTTATATTAAATAACTATATGGATGATATAGTTATAAGTAATTCTACTTTATATGGAATAAATTGTAATGTTCAAAATCCACAAAGTTTAACTGATATAATAGCTTATCATACAGATTATTATCATCCTGGCATTTCACAAGTATTTACAGATAATCCATTTCCTGATGAACCAGATGTTCAAAGAACTACAACTTTAACAAACAATATAGATTATAAAAATTATGCTATATATAGTGTAACTGTAGATGGAACACAAGTAGATTTAGATAAAATAATTTCTACATTATATAATAAACAAAGATATATAGATATTATAAGTAATGATTTTGTTGATGTAAATGGGCAATTATATACAACCTCTACTATTGCTATAACTAGAAAATTTGATGTTCATTCTGAAATAAATGTTGAATACAATAGTCCATCACATGAAAGTACTACAAATTCAATAATACTTCCTTTACAATATCAACAACTTATAACTATAACATTTACAAGTAGTAATATTCTTAATGGAAATTTTGGAAAAAATATAGAGAATAAAAGTACTCTTATACCATATCAAGAATATAAATTCTTTATACATTATATTTCTAAATATGGTGAAATTACTAATGGTTATCCCTGCTGTGAAAATAAAACTTTTAGTATTCCTTATAATAGTGATGCTAATATAGTATATCCTAAATTTAAAAATATAACATTACCTAAAAATTATATTGGTTGTTTCTTTAGTATATTACATTATAAAAATAAAGTAGCTACTGTATTTAATCAAAATGTTGATCCTTCTAATTCTAAATTAGAATCTACATGTATTGATATAAATTCAATGTTACTTCCTATAACAAAAGATATAACTATAAAACAAGGCGAAAATACTACTGATTCTGGAAAATATTATTATAGTAATGATTCTTCATCTGGTAGATATTTTGGTGCAGATGGAGTATTAGTATATGATAAAACAAATTTTAATATAGATGCTTTTTCTTATTTAGTATTAGATTATACAGCTAATGATATTGAGAATACAGATTTAGTTAAATGTACTCCATTTATAAATGCTAATAATTCAGTTAAACATGACGATAATAAAAATTATTTTGATTATGCTGAAATGTCTAATATGAATCTTTTAGGATTTATTTGTGAAGTAAACGTTTTAGATAGACAAAAATGTATTAAATATTATAACGATGGTAGTTCTGTATTTTATAAAGAAACAAGTGGAGATAATAATATAAATAATCCATTTATAAAACTTACTGAACTTAGTAAATATAATGATGAACAAGATTTAGAAAAAAGATTATCTAATTTTGAAATTAAAATAACTACTAGTGATTTTATTTATTCTAATTTTAATTTAAATTGTTTAACACTTCAAGAAGATCCTAAACTATCTATAAAAACTTATTATAATCGTTCAGCTAACTCTACTGGAACTGCAAGTGAGGCTGATTTAAATAACAGCAATAGTATTGTTTTAAAGTTAATTCCTAGTCAATTAATGAGTGATGTTTATATGTTACCTTCTATGTATAAAGATTATACTAGAAAAACATATTTATTATATAAAGAAACATCTAATAAAACTGAATTTAACAATACTATTAGAAGTAGTATTCTTCAAGGAGACGAAAATACCGTTTATATTCAGAAATTTGACGCTAATGATTATTATAACATTCCTACCAATAGAGATATTATAGTTAATATGATCTCTGTTGGAGATTCTATTTTAGTGCATACTAAAGATAGTATGTTTAGATTCTCTGGAAGTAATACTATGCAATCAAATGATGGTAATATTCAGTTAAAAGAAAATAATATTTTTGAAACTGGTGTTGCTGAAATATTTAGTAGTGATTTTGGTTTTGCAGGTATTCAAGACAAACATGATTGTATAACTTGTGAACTTGGATATATATTTTTTGATAGAGATTCTCGTGTAATTTATATGTATTCAGGTCAAGGTCAAATAAATAAACTTAGTGATTCTATTGAAAAACTTTTTAGATATAGTCCAATAACTTCTGTAAGATTTGCTAATGATTATTATAACAATAGATTCTTTGTTAATATGACATTATCTAAAATTATTACAAAAACAGTACAAGATCCAGGTTTAGGCAAACCTATAGTTATTTCACAAATAATACCTATACCTGTTACTCTATCCTTTAATATATCTGAAAATAATAAAGCATTTGTTAGTTTACACGACTTTTCTTTTAGAGATGCTTTTAATACTAAAACAAATTGTTACTTTGTAAATAATAGTAGAAACGATATATGTACTATAGATAAAGAATTAAAAGGTAGTTATATAAAACTTGCTTTAAATGAAGATAATTTATATCCTCAAAATAAACAATATAAAACTATAATAGTTAATAGACATGGTTTTACTACAGAAGCAACAATAGAATTTTTTGATTCAATAGTTGATGTAATTGACAATATAAATTATGAAATTGTTAAAACATTAAATTCTATAAGTTGGTCTGGATTTAAAGTTAAAGAAGAATTTAAACTTCAAGATGAAAATGATATAACTACAACAATGATTGCAGAGGATATTAATTTTGAAATTCCTTGTAAATCTATTAGAATTTATACCGATAGTTGTATGACACCAATTATAGACTGTCAATATAAATCAAATAACAGTTCTATTTCAGAATTAGGTAGTTATAAATATCCTAGATATAATCAAGGTAAATGGAGTTTAAATTATTTTAGAAATATTCTTAATGCAAAAAATCATATAAATCCTTATTCTAGTGACAATAATAGTCTTATAGAAGGCAAATATTTTGTAGTTAGATTTGTATTTGATACTGATTTTAAATTAGAAACTTTAACTATTAATTACGATAATAAATTATGAAACATAAATCATTAAAAAAATGTAAAACTAATAGACCTAAAGCTTTATTTGGAGCTGACGGTGCTATTATGGCTGCTGCTACTTTAACTGCTGCTGGAATGAATGTTGCTGCTACAACTGCTGCTGCTAAATCTCAAGCAAAAGCTATGGTAGAAAATGCTAAAACACAAGCGCAATCTATTAAAGAACAAACAGCAAATAACAATAATCTTCAAAAAGAACAACTTTCTTTTACTCGTCAACAAAATCAAGAAAATAGACAACAGCAACAAGATATTCAAACTACTCTTCAAATGCTTGCTGGTCAAGAAAATATGAATGATAGAATGGAACGTAGCAAAATGCAAGTTAAATTAGGTGGTAAACCTAGACGTAAACTTAAATCTACACCTTCTTACGGGGGAGCTAGATTCCAAGTAACTGATGGTGGTGGAGTTATTCCACTTTCTATAAGTCCTGAAGGTTATGGACTTTATGAAATTTATGGTAACGATCATGAACATTATCATAAAACTCCTGAAGGAAAAAATAAAACAGGTGTTGGAATTAAATTTAATGATGGTTCTGTTGTAGAAGGAGAAGGTAATCAAAATACTAATCAAGGAGAATTACTTTATGTTACACCTAATGATGCTATGTTTATTTCTAAACATAGCATTGACGGTTTTAATCCTACTAAAGCTGTTTTAAATGGTGTAAAGCCTGAAGAAGCATTTCAAGTTCAAGAATATCTTAAAGCTATGAATGGTTTTAATGATGACGGAAGTAAAACTAAACGTCGTAGTATTAAAAAATTAATGGGTGGTATTTCGCCTGTTATTGAACAAGCTAATCTTACTCAAAATCCTATTAATGGAACAGCTGGAGTAAGTAGTGGTATGGCTTATGCCGTAAACAATGTTGTTCCATCTACACCCCCCGTAGAAGATAGAGTTGAAGCCAAATGTGGTAAACGAGTAAAATCTAAATGTGGCAAACGAATTAGTCTTAAATGTGGTGGACGACGTAAAGCTGCTTGGGGAGATTATGCTGGAGCAACATATGCTAGTGCTGGTAATATTCTTGGTGCTGGTATAACTACTCTTGGTTCATTATGGGCTGCTAATAAACTTGGTAAAGCTTATAGACAAGCTGGTTCTATCCTATCAGATGCTTATTCTCGTATGAAAGGAATTGATCTTTCTGAACTTAAAAGAGAAGATTATGAGGCCCCTCACACTTTGGCTGTAGTTAGAACTGCAAATACTAATATAAATCCTCAACTTGAACGTATTAGACGAGATGCAGCTTACGAAAGAGAAGAAGTTAATCGTGGTACTTTAAGTTCAGCCGCTCGTCAGCAAAGACTTGCTGCTATTAATGATAGAATGATGCAACGTAGTGGTGAACAATATGCTTATAAAGATAATCTTGATGAACAGATAAAACAAGGTAATGCTGAACGTATTACTCAAACAGCACAAGCAAATGCTGATAGAGATATTCAAGCACGTAGAGATTATACTGGTGCTAGAATAAGTCTATTACAATATAATAATAATATTGAAAATGCTAAGATTACAGGTATGGCTCAAGCTCAAGCTGATGCTATGACCCAAGGATCTCTTGTTAAAGCTCAAGCTCTTCAAAATAGCTTTAATGCTTTTGGTTCTGCTATTGGTGCTTCTGGTAATGCTTTTGCTAGTGCTTATGATGCAGCTAGAACTGAACGTACTAATTTTACTAATAATTGGATGGGATTAGGTGATGACAAACAAGTAAAAGCTGCTATTCTTAGAGCTGAACAAACAGGTGATATGTCTTTTGTTAGAAGTCTTGCAAGAGATTATCAAAATAAAACTGATAAAGCAAGTACAGAACATTTTATAACACTAAATAAATATATTAAACAAAAAGGTGGAACTCCATTATCTTATATAGGTAATATTGGAAGAGGAAGTGTTCCTAATGTTCAGCGTCCTTCTATAACTTTTGCTCCTATAAATAGTAATTTTATTTATCCTAAATTAGATAATAAAAATCGGACAAAAGCTTTTGAAATAATACAATAAACTAAATATTAATTTGTAAATAAACATAGTCATGCCAGATATACCTCAAATGAGTTTAAAAGTAGGAACTTTACAGTTTCCTACTTTTACTCCAGCAGAATATAAACCTTTAGTTTCAGATGCTACATTTCTTTCTAGATCTCTTCAAATGCAAGAAGCTAGAGATAAAGAAGCTAGACAAAATGTAGATGTTATAGATAGTTCTTTAGCTGTATTTCGTAATGCTTTAAACAAAGATGAATATTCTTGGCTTATGGAAAAAGCTGATAAACTAAGAGCTGACTTAGACGCTATGATAGCAAATGGAAATACAGAAAGTGCTGTTAGATTTGCTCAAGAAGCTGCAAGAGATCTTAAACGAGATACTGAGTTAGCTGATAAGATTAAAGTTAATGAAATATATCAGAAAGAAGTAGATAAAGTTAAATCTATGAATGTTTCTGATGATATTAAAGAAATGTGGCTAGCTGAAAATAGATATTCATATAATGGTGTAGCTGATTGGAAAGCTAAATGGAACGTTGTAGCTGATGTTAATTTATCATCTCTTATGCAACTTGCTGCTAGTATGACACCAGAAGATGCACAAACTAGATCAAGTCAATTTTCTAGAAGTGGTGATATAATAATAGATAAAGATGGCAATGTAACATTTGATGCAAAATCTGCTTATTATAAACAATCTAGTTCAACTGTTGGCGGAAATACTAGTAGAACTACACATATAAAAACTCGTGCTGCTATGGAGAAAAATCTTCGTAATATCATGAGTGACGCTAATGTCAAAGCTAGTCTTCTTCAAAAATATAGAGCTACTAAATGGAAGTTAGATGATTCATTTGCTAAAATGAATGATGCTACATTAGACGAAAAAGATAGACAAAGAGCTGCTGAAACTTATAATGAATATGCTAAAATATTTGCTAATTCAGATGGTATTGTAGTTGTCAAAAATTATGATGATTGGATAAATAAGAAAGTCGTTACTATGCTTGACGATATGGAATATCATAATACAGCTACTCATTCTGGTAGTGAAACAGCTATGCATTATGGAGAAGGATTATTTGCTAGAAATATAGCAGCAGATAATAATAAAGATCAACTTTCTGAAGAACCTGAATACGCACAAGTGAGTGGTAATGTTGCTCAAGTATTCAACAATGCAGCAAAAGCAGCTGGTATAAATACTAAAGTTGAAACAGATGCTGTAGGTAATTGTTATACTACTCCTTCTGGACCTCTTAAATAATATATTTAAATAAATGAAATTATGGATCCTTTTAATAAACGAGTATTTGAAGAATTTTTAAATAATAGAGATTATTTTGGTGCTGCTAAATATCTAGAAGATCGTCCTGCTCCTACATATAAACAACAAGTAGAATTGAATGAACGTATTGCTAAATATAAAAGAGAAGGTGAACTTCAAGCTTCTTATTTAGAAAAACTTCAAAATAATCAAAAAAGTATTGACGCATATCATTTTATAAAAGGTATAGATAATAATGGTTCTATTCCACATTTACGATTTGATAAAAATGGAGATCCTCTTTTAGATACTAGAAATAGTTTTGGTGATGAATATGTAAATTTAGTTAATTCTCTTAGAGTTAATGCTGATAACAAAAATAAACCTAATGCTAAAATTAATTCTATAAAATTAGCAATACCTTATGATAAAATTAATGATTACACTGACAATTTAGGAATATTAAGTCTTAAAGATAATAATTTAGGAATAAAATATACCATAGATAATAAAGGAAATCATTATGTAGAAGCTGATATAGATAACAAATCTTTATATAAAATGCTTGATGCAGCATATAAATTAGATTCTACAAGAAATAAAATTTGGTATAATCCAACACTTGATGTTTATGATGGAGGAAGACCTAGTTATACAATAAAAGGTGTTGGTGACGGTTTTGAAGTAAATGAAAGCGATTTTAATGCTGAAAATCTTGTATTATTAAAAAATCTAGTTAATAATGCTAGAAATATATATGATAAAGATCAAGAAATGTATAATCCTAAAATGGAAGAAGGTTATACAGAAGAACTTACTGTAACTCAATTTTTTGGTCAAGGTCATGCTAATGCTTATAAAAGATTTGCTTCTGGTCTTATAGATATAGATACATATAAAAAAATATTAGATGAAAGAAAAGAAGTTTACAGTAATCTTTTAAGAAATGCTGATTTGACACAATATGATGTTTATGCGTCTACTGCTGACGATGAAGACGCTGTATTAAGAAAAGTAGATAATCCAGATCGTAGAAAACTAATGGAAATTCTTAGTGTAGGTCTTAATGATAAACGTGTTACATTTGCAGCAGCTATTAGAGGAGGTGAAACAGGAACTTATATAACCATTGCAGCAGATAAAGATAAAGATGGTGATTTATCATCTGGTGAAACTGAAAAATTTACTCGTATATTTATTCCTGGTTTATTTAAAAGTACTTGTGATGCTTCATTTGAAAATGATACTCAAACTCAAGCAGCTAGAAATAACGCTGATATGAAACGTTTAAAATATGGTAAACGTTTGCATAATGGAGCATATGTAGGATATGATGAAAATAGAGTTCCTTATACTAAAGTAAAAGATGAAGAAGGAAACGAAGTTAGAGTTCCTATTTCTGAATCAGACATGCTTAGAGAACTTAATAGAGAAAATATTATAGATAATTCAGTTAATGCTATTTTACTTAATGCTCAATATGGAGATAAAAATACATCTATAAGTGATCAAGCTATGTTAGCTGCAAATGCTGGAGTTAATGAACTTTATCCTAAAGATCAATTTAGTCATTCTGAAAGAGCTTATCAAAGAGATGAATTATATAGATATATAATGAACATATTGAACTTATATAACAAACAAGATACTAACAATACAGATAATAGTTATTAAATTATGGATATAAATGCTATTTTTGAAGCTGGTGGAGTTAGAGTTCCAAATCCTAATTACAGTAAATCTAAAAAGAATAGAGAACCTAAATATATTACTGTAAGTGATATAGATAATGCTATTCCTATGAGTAGCGGTTTAGCATCTGAAGCTTATAGAGCAGCTGCTATAGGAGATCAAGATATTCTTGGAACAAATGATGAACTTGAAAAATATAAAGCTTATGGTATAACACCTAATGATTGGGAAGATCTTAATGCTCAACTTGCTAAAAGGCAATCTGCTTTTAAAAAACTTGGTAATGCTGTTGCACAAGCTATAGTATCAGAAGTAGCTATTGGAACTGTTAAAGGTTTTAGTGACTTAGTAGATATTGCTGGTAGAGTTACTAGTCTTTCAGATGAAGATTATACTAATCCTGTAAGTCGTTTTCTTGAAGAAAAACAAGAAGAGTTTAGAAACTTTGCTCCAATTTATAGAGATGAAAGCCTTAATATAGCAAATGGAGGACTTCTTGATGTAGGTTGGTGGGCAAGCAATCTTCCTAGTATTATGTCTTCACTTACTCTTCTTCTTCCAGCTGCTGGTGTAGTAAAAGGAGTATCTATGTTAGGTAAATTAGGTAATATAGGTGCTCGTACAAGACAAGCTATTAGAGCTATGTCTGGTGCTTCTAAACGACTAAAAGCAGCACAAGCTGCTAGAATTGCTGGAGAAACTGCTGAAGAAGTTGCTAAAGTTGGACAACTTAATAAAGTTCAAAAATTTCTAACTAGTAGTAGTACAGCTAAACAAACAGCTCTTTTTTTAGAAAATGGTACAACTGCTACTCTTAGTAGAGCAATGGAGAACTATCAAGAAGCTCGTCAAACATATAATGATATGTATGTAGAAGCTTCTGAAAAATTTAAAGATGATAAAGAATATAAAGACTTTTTAAACGCTAATCAAGAAAGTCTTAGACAAGCTGGAATTGATACAACTAATAAAGATGAAGTAGCAAAATATATTGCTACTTCTGCTGCTAATAGAACATTTCAAACTGATTGGATAAATGTTATATCAGATGTTGTTCAAATGTATGGACTTCGTAATGCTTGGCGAGGAATAAAAAATGCTAACGGAACATCTGCTAAAATTCGTAGAGAAAATATAGATGCTGCTAAATATTTAGGTAAAAGTGCAGAAGAAATAGCTAAAGCAAAAGCTGCTCGTAGTTTTAAAGAAAAAGCTAAAGAATATATTGGCGATAAACTATACGGTTCTAAATTAGCTGTAGCTGCTCAACTTGGTGAAGGTATAGAAGAAGCTGTCAACTATATTGCTACAGAAGAAGGTATGCGAGTTGGCAAACTTATGCTTGGAAATGAGAAAGGTGTAGATAAAGGTTTTTGGAATAATCTTATTACAGGTTTTGATGGTCGTTTAATATCTTATCTTGCTACTCCAGAATTATACGATAGTGCTTTTTGGGGAACTCTTGGTGGAGTTGTTTTTCAAGCTGGTGGTAGTAAACTTATGCGACTTAAAAATAAAATAGGTAATAAGTCAGAAGCTAATGAAGAATCTAAACAATCTCTTCCTTGGTATATTCTTGATGAACTTCCTGAAAATAAACGTCGTATTACTGAAATAAATGCTCGTAAACAAGATTTTATTGAATATAAAAATAAACTTGATAAAATAAATAATAATGAAGATCTTAAAGGTTATGTAGCAAAAGATGCTAGTAATGAAGAAAAACAAATTGCACGTAACAGACTTAAAGATGAATTTATTACTAAAATGACTCTTCGTGCAATGAATGCTGGTAACTTTAACCTTCTTCGTTCTTATCTATCTGATGACAATCTTAGAAAGGCATTTGTTGAAACTGGAGTATTTAATGAGAAAGATAATAAAAAAACAAATGAAGAAATAGAAAGAGAATCTAAATCTTACATGGAAGATATTGTTCGTCGTATGGATAATGTTGCTAATATGTATGACGAAGAATTAAACGCTATTGATTATGCTACTACTCAAATAAAAGGTTCATTTAAACGTGAAGCTTATGTTCCTGTTGAATATATGCAAATAATGGCTTCTAATAATGTTCGATCTCGTTTACTTGCTGATAAGCTTGATAAAGAGCTTAATGTCGTAAATAGTCGTATTTCGACATTAATGAATGACAAAGCTGTAACTGATAAACTTCAATCTGGAGTTAATTATGAACAATTAGCTAAAGTATCTATTCTAACTAGAGAACTCGGAAAACTTTATGCTGATCGTAAACAAGTTTTAGCTTCTGGTAAATCACTTAGTAATGAAGTTTCTCTTTCTGAAATAAACAGACAAATAGCTAATATAGAAAAAGAACTTACTACTTCTGAACTTATTTTAGCAACACATGATGCTCTTCGTTTTAGTAAAGATGAAAAAGGTAATTATACTCAATCTGAAACTTTAGAATCTATTAAATATAGAGATGCAATGATTACTAATAGAGAATCACTTCCTGTTGGTAGTCGTCTTACGTTTGAAAATGATATTCTTGATAGACTTAGTGATAGAACTAAAACTATTGTATCTGAATCTGAATTCGGAGAACTTGATGTTCTCAAAGACCAAGCTAAATATGTAAATGAAGAAAAAGCTAAAACAGGTCTTACTGAACTTGATATTCTTTATCAACGTAAAGCTGTTTTAGAACAATCTATTAAAAACATTTATAGTGGAATTGTTAAAACTACAGATGAAGTTGAAGAAACTGCTGGAGTTCTTAATAACACTATGAATGAAATGCGTGAAAAAGCTATTGATGAATCTACTTATACTATCATAAAACTATATGATAAATATGGTGATAGAATAAAAGATTTCATTATAGACAAATATAATAACACGCCAAATAAAACATTTGATAGAGGTGATATGACTGATTTAGACCTCAATAATCTTGATGATGCTGTTGATGTTCTTAAACTTACTAAAGCACAAAATAGAATGTTGATGTCAGTTATTGAAGATATGATTGAACTTTATAATACTATTAAAGATGCTAAAATGGAAGAAACTAAAGATAAAACAGGTGAGGAAAACACCACATCTTTGGAAGCTGATACACCGTCTTTAGCACAACAAATGGACAATCCATCCACTCAACCATTAGAAGCCAGCATAAACCAACAGAATAGGCAAAACGAACAAGTTCAGCCAGTAACCGACCCTCAACAGACCGATAATCGAAAACCTATCTTTTATACTACTTTTAGAACTAAAAATAATACTTTTAGAAGTAGTAGTCATAGTAACGCAGATAATGGTGGTTCAGCTGTTTACGACAATGGTGATGGTACTTATACTATAGATGTCAGAAACGATCCTAAGATGTTAAATAACTCTAATATGTTTTCTAATGCCGATAATGTAGATATAACCAGACCTACTGAAATTGTTTCTAAGCCTATTGCTAGACGTAATAAAAATGGTAAACTAGAAATAGTTCAAAAAGGTGAACTTGTTAATACTGATACTTTAGAATATCAAGAATCTAAAGCTGCTGAAGAACAACAAGTTGTAGAACAAGATGAAACTCAGTCTGTTGAACAAACTACACCCCCCGTAGGAAATAATGAAATTGGACAACCTACATCACAACCTGCTACTCAGCAAAATACTACTGCAAGTGCTCAGCCTACAGTTCAACAAGATGTTGCACAAACTCCTCAACCTACTACTGCTCCTTTTACTGAAACAACTTCTACTACTACTCAGGCTACTCCAGAAGCTCAACAAGCTACAACCACTTCTACGGGGGAGCAAGTTGGCTCAGAAGTTAAGCCTACTCAAGCTACTAATAGTAAATTAGAAAAAGAAGATAGAGATGTTATGATTGTCGAAATGTCTTTAGCTGATACTATTAGAGTTGAATGTATGCCTATATTTTTCAAAGAATATACAAATGGTAATACTAATTTAGAAGAAATAGCAAAGAAAATAATAGAAGATTATATACTAGAAGGTCATCCTAGAGATGTAGTTGCTGCTTCTGTAAATAAAGCCAAAGATATTATAGAAAGAAGAATTAATAAATCTAAAAATAAAACTGAAGATGTTAGACATTCTACTGTAGATGAAGTAATTATAGAAACAGCTATTGCTAAATCTTCTATAACAGAAGAAACAGCTACTACTAATACTTTTGTTCAATCATATAAAGATTCTGTTAAAAATCTTATAGAACAATATGCTAAAGAATATGGTCTTGAGAAATATAATGGTAAATATTATATTAATTTAGAAGATTTACTTCGTTATACAAATGACGTAACTAATGATAAATCTACTGCAAGATTTATTTTTGATTCACTTCGTTCTTATCTTTTAACAAACGAAGCAAGTAAAGAATTTATTGTTATAGATGAAAATGAAGTAAAAAATGATAATGAACTTCTTAAAAATGTAAATAAATCTACAGAAGAAAGATATATAGAAAGAGTAGGAGATAGTAGTTCTCAAAGAATAGATCTTGGAAGCTATATTAAAACTCTTCAAAACGATAGTGAGTTAGAAGTTTATAATAAAGTTTTAGAAACTATTAATGTTGGAGATAAACTTGAATATACTGTTGATAATGGTAGAATCACTATAAGAAATAAAGACGGTAGAACTATTGGATTTCTTCCTATTCCTAAAATAAATACTAAAACAGGTGGCTTTATAATGTCTAATGATGGTTGGATAAGTGATATTCTTATTACAAATAATGGAGATGTTATAAGTGACCTTAAGAAAACATTTGAAAGTTGGCTTACTGAACAAACTCCTTCTGCTAAAGAACTTAATGCTATAATTTACGAATTTGCATTTGGTAAACCTAATGAAAATAGAAAACAAGAACTTCTTCGTCAATTTATTGAAAATGATGAAGTTCGATTAGCTAAAGCAAAAGGTTTAGTAGATGGAAGAGCAAGCAATGAACAACTTATAAATGGTCTTGTAAAACTTTGGAGATATAAAGATTATAGAAATTCTAATATTACTTCTCGTAGAAATGCTAATATAAAACAATCTTTGAATAAATGGTTTGAAGGACTTTGGAATAGTTATAATGCAGTTATGGCTTTAAAGAATAATCAAGTTAAAGATGTAACTGTATCATCAATTAACGAAGGTTCCATCATACATATAACTGATACTAAAGGTGAAGCTGTAAAAGTTGCTATTCCTGCTAATAAAGCTATTGCTGGAGGTCCAAATCCTTCTATACATAAAATAGCTATTGCTAGTGGTGGTTATCTTAATACATCAGGAATGGTTGATCAATCTTTTCCTGATTCTAATGATAATGTAACATTTGTTGTATTTCCTAATAGAAGTGGAAATAACGATTTTATTCAAGCTTATGTAGCAACTACTCAAGATAGTTTTATAAGTAATGAGGCTAAAGAAATATTTAATGCTCTTAAAGATCATGTTAATAATTTATTAACAGATTATATGTCTAATCCTACAGAAACTAAATTTAATGAAATAAAAGATTTTCTTACAAAAGCTCTTTATAGTCCTACTAATAAACCAAGTTTATTTTATGGAATTGTTGCTATAGATAAAGGTAATATTTTAGTTCTACAATATGGAGATAGAAAGATTACTCTTAAAAACGGAAGTGATAAAGCTATAATTACAAATGAAGAATATCCTATAAATGAAAACGGTTATCATCAAAAAACTTTAGATATTACTTCTAATGAAGCTAAACGTAATTTAGATGAATTTTTTAACAGTCTTCGTTTTAATATTAATCCTACTTATATAAGAAGTGACAACAATACTACTATGAATTTAAATGGTATTGCTACAAGAAGTAAAGATGGAAAATTTAATATTAAAATAGGAAATGAAACTTGGACTTATGATAGTTATAATGCTTTTATATTAAATAACAATCTTGTTCGACTTAATACTAAACCAAATGAAAGTGGAACAAGTAATTATACTCGTAAAAATATTACTAAACAAAAAGGTAATCAAGTTCTTCGTGTAATTCTCAATAGAGAAGCTAGCTCCCCCGTAGAAATGGAACAAACTACATCTATTAAACCAGATAGTTATGTTACTGCTCCTATTTCTCAAAAAGCTAGAACTATTCTTAATTCTACTGATAGAACTCTCAATAAAGGTTTAGAAATAGCTAAACTTATATTTAATAGTGAAGAGTTAAAAAAGTTTGAAAAGTGGAATTTATTACCTAAAAATATTATATTTGATGAAAAGTTTAACGAAGTAAAAGGAAGAGAAAACATTAATGCTGCTGTTAATCCTAAAACTGGTGAAGTAATAGTTGGCACTAAATGGATTGAAATGTTTAACAATCCTAATACTCGTCCTGAAGCTATTCGTAAACTTATTCATGAACAATTACATATTAAATTATATGGTAATAAAGACGCTATAAGTAAAGCTACTGAAATCTATAATGAATTTAAAAAACATGTAGATAACAATAATGTTCCTGCTAATTCTAATATAAGACAATATTTATTCAGTAATGAAAGTCCTGAAATAGCTGTAGAAGAATTCTTAGTTGAGTCTTTAACTAGTAAAGAACTTGCTAATTATCTAAATACAATAGAATCTAAAGTAGATAAAAAGAAAGGTCGTACTCTATTTCAACAAATAATGAAATTTATTAGTGATTTATTTGGTTGGAATATAAATAAAGATACTCTTCTTGAAAAAGAATTTTATACTCTTAGAGATATATTTAGTAAACCTTCTAAAACTACTAAAATTCAAAATAATCAACCTAGTTTATTTGATAATGTAGAATCTAACGAACAAGCTGATATAAACAATACAGTAGAAAAACCTATAGACAAAAAAGAAGATGCTACTAAAGAAGCTACTATTGTTATAGAAGATTCTGAACAGCCAATAGATAATCCTTATGGAGATGACTTTAGTGATGATCTTATAGACGATCTTGAAAGTAGTATAACAGAATCAGATTATACACCTGAAATGGAAGAAATAAAAGCTAAAACTATAGCTGATGGTACTTTCATGAAAGTTAGAAATCCAAAAACTGGAGAATTAGTTAAATCTAATCTTAATGAAAGACAATGGTTACAAGTTAGAACTAATAATTTCATTAATTGGTTTGGAGATTGGATTAATAATCCTTCTGAAGCTAGTAAAGTAGTCGATGAAAATGGTGAACCTTTAGTTGTTTATCATAGTACTAATGCTAAATTTACAATATTTGATAATACTTATGAATACATACATCCAGATGACGGATATTATTTTTCGTCTGATAAAGATTATTCTTCTCAATATGGTTCTAATGTTATGCCTGTATTTCTTAATATAAGAAAACCATATAAATCTACACAAGATTTTAATAATTTTGTTGTACGTAGTATGTTTACTACTTATGAAATAGTTAGAAATCATGATGGTTTAATTGGACATGATATGGAAACTGATTATTTAAAGCCAAGTAAAGGTATAGAATACATTGTTATGAGAAATAAGCAAATTAAATCTGCTACTTCTAATACAGGAGAATTTTCTACTACTAATGATGATATTCGTTATAGTAGTGTTAGTGAAATAGCGTCTGACATATCGTCTGTTCAGTCAATGCAGGATAGACTATTGCCAGAACAACAGCCTAAATTTGCCTCTCTCGTGGCTTCTGCTGCAATTAAAACATCTTGTAAATAGTTTGTATTAGTCGGCTAATAAATAACGTAAAATCGAATAAAAATAATTTAAATAAACAATAATATTATGAGTTGTAATCTTTTTATAGACGAAACTAATGTTACTCGAAAACTTAGAGAAAGAGTTGGTAGTAATGACACTTTATATTCAGCTTATATAAGCACAATAATGGACGAAACTACTGGAGATATATCCAGTAGTTTCATTCAAGGTCTTAAAGAAACAAAAGATATAGATTTTAATAATATACCAAATAATAAACTTAACGATGTAATAGATTATATTCAAGAATATTACAACGAACACGTTCCTGATATTAATACTACTACTGAAATAACTGATAAACAGAATTATTTTGCTGGATTTGGTTATAATAGTATAGCTACTCGTCAATTTGGTAAAAGAATAAGTGCTAATTTTATGATTCGTCGTTTAAATACTCTTATTAATGGTAGAGGAACTACTATTGAAAAAGTATTAAAAGAAGAATCTAAAAAACGTAAAAGAAATATTACTAAAAAAGAATATTTTGCTAGTGTAGCTACAGCTTATGTTAAGCAAGAAATAACAAATAGACTTATTAAAAAAGGTGTAGCTAGTAAAGAAAGTGTTAATCTTTTATTTAAAGAAAATAATACTTTAGCTATTGAAAAACTATTTGGAGAAAATCCTATTCTTCAAGATAAAAATCTACTTGCTGTTTATAAAGAAATGCTTGGTAATAGAGTAGGATATTTTAATGAAGTGTTTAGAGATAGTAGATTAGGTGATATTCGTTTTGAAAAAGATGATAGATTTGATGATCCTGAATACGATGCTATTGATGGTCAACTTGATGTAGATCCTACTGAAGACGATCCTACTGATGGAAATTCAGTAACAGATGATAAAGGTACTAAAGTAGATCATAGTACTGATAAATTTGGTGACTATACTAATTTTATGACTCATGTAAATGGAGGAATAAAATCTTATCTTGGTAGTTTACAAAAACTTCATAGTGGTAATAAAACAGAAGCTGGTTATGACTTAAATACAGATAATAGTCTTGGTATATCTGATACTATGTCAGCTGATGAATGTTCTGCTATTCTTTATTCTTCTGCTGATTTTACTAATGTAGATACTATGATTGCTAGTATTAGAACTATAGCTAATACTACTCCTGGATTTGAAGCATTTCATAAAATGGCTGATGATCTTGATGTTAATAGAGATTTTGCCTTTGAAATATATAATACATTTGGAAAATTTATAGCTAGCAAACTTGAAACTGTTGTTCAAGGAGATGAAGCTATTAGTAGAATAAGTAATTATGCTTCTGATAGACTTAGTGCTCTTAAATTTGAATATTTTAATACTATAAAAGCTACATCTATAAGAACTGTTGATTTAACTAGTAAAGAAGTATGCGGAAATATTTCTGAAATTATAGATAGTTTAAAAGATGATGATACTGGTGGTACTAAACTTGAATTAATAGCTGAATTTAATCGTCAATTTAGAAAATATTATCCTACTCTTAGTGATTATACCATAACTAATTATATAAATAAAGCTAATAACGGAGACGTAGAATTTAATGCTAAACGTTTAAATGCTATTCTTAAATCTACTATAGATAGTGGATTAAAATCTTTTGAAGCTTATAAAGTTCGTCAATCTGAAATTGGAGAAATATATGGAAAAGTTAAAGAATATGATGAACTTGAAGCTTTAATGGGAAAACTTAATAAAGAAGAGCAAAAAGAAAAAGATGAACTTATTGAAAAAATAAATAAACTTTATTCTACAGAATATGTTTCTGATGGAACTAGAAATGCAGCATTTGATTTAGCAGAAGAACTTATTCCTTATGCTAAAGTTAAAACAGAACTTAATTCTAGAAATGCTCAAGGTAATCAATCGTCTGATGTTCTTAATATTAGTATGATTACTAATATAATGAATACTCTTAGAAATTCTACTGCTTTAGAAAATTTTGGAAAATATAAAACTCAAAGTCGTCAATATGACTTTAGTAATATAATGATAGAACATAAAGATGAAAATGGTAAAATTATCAATTTTGGTTTATTTACTCAAGATCCTAAAACAAAAGAACTAACACCTACATCTTATGCTAAAACGTTATTAAAAGAACGTCTTTTTAATGGTGCTAGTAATATGGATTCTGCTTCCAATGTTCTTTATTCTGGAATGAGTAAAGGAGATTACATTGGAACTGCATTTATCAACTATTTCAATACAGATATTTCTTATGATACTAATGATGAAGGAATTAAATTTGCTAATTATTTTATGCGTATTCCTTCTGATGCACCTAAAAACTTTATTATAAGAGCACCTAAATATTCTACTAAAGGACTTGTTAAACTTGAAAATGGACAAGTTGTTATAGATACAAGTCATGCCATATTCAAACAATTCAAGAACATATTCTTACAAGAACTTAACGATGCTGCTACTACTCTTAATACTTTTTTTGAAAATAAAGATGGTTATGTAAATCTTGTTCAAGATAAAGACTTAACAGATCCTGAATATGGTATGCCTCAATTCAAAGAAGGTTGGGATAATAGTGCTGAATCTGCTAACAAAACTCTTAAAGGTTATCATGTAGGAAAAACTAAATCTATCTTGATTAAAGATAAAGCTACAAATACTTTTAAATTAACCGGTAGTGTATTTAATAGTGATAGATTTAAGATAACTAAAGTAGCTCAAGAAGATATTACTGTTAATGGTAAAGAATATAAGAAAGGTGATGTATATGTAGAAAATTATGGGCAAGCTGTACTTGATGAAGCATTTAACCTTCTCTACGGGGGAGTTAGTAATACTTATATTCATACTACTACAAATGACAAAGGTATAAATGTTGTTCTTACTGATGCTCAAAGTGAAGTTGTTGATAGACAGCTTTCTAAATTTATTTTAGATTATGTTGAACAAGCTAAATCTCGTATAGCACAATTTAAAGACTTTATACCTGAAAATCTTTATAATAATACTAATATAGCAGAGTTTGCTCTTAATCATCATCTTATGTATGTTGGTTTTGGTGAGCTTTTTGAAGGTGATACTAAATTTTATAAAGATAGTCAGACGTTTCTTAAACGTGCTAAAGAAGGACAAGCTTCTGGAATTCCTTATGGAGTTGTAGATTATAGTATGGATTTAACTTCACCTCGTATTCTTGTTAGAAGTTCATTGAATGTTGGAGAAGGTGAAAATATGAAACCTAAAACATTTACTAGAACTTTAGCTGATGGTACTACAGAAGAAATAGAAATTGGACAATATAATAAATTTAGAGGAGTTACTATTAAAAATACTGTTAAAACTGGCCCTACTATTGGAACTTTTAAAACAGATAAAGATGGTGAATTTATAAGAGATGAAAATGGTAATGTTCAATTTGAAAAGAAAGGGTCTTTAAGTGTAGCTCTTATAAAAGCTCTTCGTGCATCTGGTATGACTGCTAAAAATGCAGAAATTCATGCTGCTAATATGATGTCTGGTTATGTTGACACAACAGTTAATGATGCTCAATCTTATATTACTTTTGAAGAATGGGTTCGTCGTATTACTGCTCGCGGTCAATATCCTAAATATAAAGAATTGATTGAATCTGTTCTTGATGAAACTAAACCATTAGATTCTAAAACTATTGGAGCGTTTATTCAAGTTCAAAAGAATTTTTATTATGATCAACATTACAATAAAGATCTTAATATAATTCATCCTCGTCAAATTAAAAATGCTGAATTTGTTCTTGTTCCAAGACTTATTGCTGGAACTCAACTTGAACAAGTTTACAAATTGATGAAAGATAATGGTATTGACCAACTTAATACAGAAGAAACTTCTAAAGCTGGTAAATGTAATGTTCTTGAACTTTGGGATAATAATGGAGATTTAACTCAAAATAATATTGATGCTTTCAATGCTAAAGCTAAATATGCTACAGAACTTTATAATTATAATTATCTTTATACTCAGCAAGAAACTCCTCAACATGTAAATGCAGAGAATAAAGCTGGTATTCAGATAATGAAAAAGATTATAGATAACATTCCTAAAGATGATGAACGTTATAAAGATCTTTATAAACTTAAAGAAAAGTTTTTTAAACTATATTCTGCTAATGTAAAACATAGTTTTACTGATTTAATGACTGAATTTAACATCGAAACAGATGAAAATGGAAATCTTAAATTAGAAACTAATCCTGATGGTACTAAAACTATAAAAGGACTTAATGCAGAAGTATTTTATCAAAGACTTCAAGAAGAAGTTGCACGACTTGGACTTGATAGTAATATGCTTGATTATGTTACTCTTGGTAAAGATGGTAATCCTATTATGCCTGCTCATATGAGTAATGTAATTAATAAATTTGAAAGTATATGTCAAAGTATATTTAATTCTCGTATTACTCGTCAAAAGCTTCCTGGTTTTCATGCTGCTCAGATTACTAATGTAGGTTGGAGAACATTTGGAGAATCTGTTCAACAACGTAGTTATAGTAAAGATCTTCGTTATCATCCAGATGGAAAATCTTATGTTGAGATTATGTTACCTAAAAGTAATTTTAATCTGAAATATACTAATGAAGATGGTAGTTTAAAAACTGATGAACAACTTCTTAAAGAACTTGAAGATGCTGGTCTTGATATGATGATTGGGTATCGTATTCCTACTGAAGGTAAACAATCTGTTTGTGTTATGAAAGTAGTAGGATTTACTGATGACGCTCTTGGTTCAACTATAGTAGTTCCTGATGATTGGGTTGCTCAAACTGGTTCTGACTTTGATATTGACTCTGTTTATGGTATTAATTTCAAAGGTAGAGTAAATAAAGAAGGAAAAGCTGAAAAAATTCCATATTCTGAAGATGAATATAACAGAGATGGAAATAATAATGAAATTCTTCAAACTATGATAGATATTCTTTCTGATCCTCTATCTCTTGAAGAAAATCTTTCTCGTTCTAATTTTGATAAAATTACAGAAGCTAAGAAAAAGAATACTACTGAACACGAAAATATAATTCGTTCCAATCGTAGTCCATATAATTTCTTTGATCAAGCTGATTATCAAGAAGATGTTATGAGTGGAGCTAAACTTAAAGCATTTAGTGTAACTCGTGATAACTTTCTTTCAGTATGTAATACAGTTCGTCCTACTATTTCTGACAAATATAAAATAAGAGTAAGATATAATGCTGAATTTACTAAAGATGATACTTCTGAAACTAAAAAGAAAAAAGTTAAAGATCTTGCTAAACGTCTTAAACAATCATTTGATGATGTAGAAGTTGTAGATGATGGCGTAACAGTTACACATAATACTTTTGGTTGGACAAAAGATAATAAAAATGTAACAGGTAGTCTTCTTACAGCTTATTCTTCTCAAACTACAGCTCATATTCTTGATGCTGTTAAAGAAGGTATGATACCTAATGTAAACGATTTTACATTTAAAGTATATAAAACTTTCCCTGATGTTGGTATAGATTATGATACTGCTGTTGCATTTATGATGCAACCTGGTGTTAATGCAATAGTTAAAGCATATAATAGAAATAAATCAATTTATTCAAATACTACTTCTAATCCTATAAATGATGCTATTAGAGAAATAGCTATCAAACTTAAAAAAGTAGATAATTTGAAAATAAATGATAATATGTCTAATAAAGAAATAATTAAGAAACTTCAACAATACAATAATGAAGTTGCTTTATTATTTGATTCTACAGACAAAGATTTTAAAATTAGTACTGATATTAAAGAAATAACTAAACTTTCTATACCTAACAATATACTTCAACAACGTATTAAAGCTAGCTCCCCCGTAGAAAGCAAAGAAGATTTATTAATTGACTTAGGCGTTATTCTACATTATAAAAAACTTGCTGAATTTAGTGATAAAATTTCTAATTATGCAAGAGTTTGTAATCCTGATAAATTTGGTGCTAAACAAACTATTTTTGCTACTAATAAAATATTTAATGATATTGCTAATATAATACAAGAAGATATAGAAAATCCTGTTTTAAAAGCTAATAAAAATGAAGTAAATATAAACATTCTTGAATGTGTTTATCCTGGAATTAAGATGGGTTTAGATAGTTTTATAGAACAAAATGATACAGAAATAGAATCTTCTTATCCTCCTCTTTATAATTTCTTAAAATATGCTACTGGTACTTCTATTAAAGTAAATAGAAGTTTATTTCTTACTCAAGATGAAGCATTTGTTGACCAACTTATGCAACTTCAAACTTTATTTAGTGGTAATAATAAAATAGATGAAAAAACTTATAAAGATTTTCAATCTTATGTTTTAAATTATCTTTATAGTCAAACAGATGTTGTTTCTCAACCTTGTACTTATGTAGAAGGTCAAGGTATTGTTTTCAGACCTGGAGGAAATATAGCAGCAGAACGTGCTCGTATATATGGTTATAGTAAAACTCCAGATTTAGTAGTTCCTAATGGTAAAGGAAAAACTGAATTATTTACTGTAAAAGATATTGCACATCCTACTCAAAGAGAAATAAATCAATTTGCTACTCTTAGTCCTACACAAAAAGTCATTTGGATACAACAACATTTTAGAGAAAGTGGTATATTTAAATATATAAAAGCTACTCCTTTTAATCCTAAAAATACTGGTAAAGCAGGTATGCAAACTATTCAGTATGTAGAAGGAAATGAAAGTATAGAAACTATATATGATGAATTTGAAAAATGTTATTTTAATAAAAATCCTTTTGTTAAACTTGCTACTATAGATCTTATTAAATATAGTTTTGCTGTTGAAGGATTTAAAATGCGTAGAAATGCAGTAAATAAAGTTATAAAAAATAATGTTTTATATTTAGATGCCGAACATGGTGGAACTGGTTTAGTATCTCAAATGAATGAAGCTATTAAAACTATTTCTACTAATTCTTTAGAGATGACTAATCTAAGAAATAAATATATTAGAAGTCATTCTACAACTAATAAAATAGAAAATAGATATGTAAAGAAAGTATCAAAGAAACATGGAGAAAAAGAAGTAAAAGTATTTGAACTTAGTAGATTGAAAGATGGTATTATTGTTATTGATAAACTAAGTACTGCTAATAAATATGGTCTTTTAAAATCTTATGATGAAAACAATAATGATCTTTATGAAACTAATAGTTATGTAAGACTTTCATTTGGAAAAGATTCTGCTCTTTATAAAATAAATGATTTAGGCTATGGAGAAATAGTTCTTCATCCTATTAATACTCTTGAAGAAAATGAATTTTCTGATTGGTCTGTTAATAGCATTAATAATAAATTTCCTAATTTAGATTATTATAGAAATATAGTACAAGATTATTATGAAAGTCGTGAAACAAATATTGGTACCACTATAAACGAAATAATAGAAACTAATAAAGAAAATAGAACTTTTAATCCTAACGCTCGTTTAATACGTCCTGTTGGAAATAATTTTGCTAGATCGTTTAATATAAATCAGAAAAATAGTATTCATACTTATGGTTTTGAAAAAGTTATAGATAAAGTAGAACAATATACTGCTGATAATCCTTATCAAGAAGTATATGTACTTAGTAGAGATTTATCTGAATTTATTAAACATACTGGTAAAAATAATGGTAGTATTCAAAGAATAAATGGAAGACTTTATAGTATAGAAAGAGTTAATTTTTCTAGTGAAAATAGAAAATACATAGAAGATAATCAAACTGTTAAAGAAGATAATCCTTCCAAACAAGAGATTATGACAAATGCTCAACAAGGTGGATATAAAGCTAATGATGTATTTAAAATAACACCTTATAGTGATGTTAGATATTCGTCAGTTACAGAAGAAAGTCCTGTTACTGAAAATATTTCTTCTAAAAACAATTCATCTGTAGTAGCTTTAGGTATTCGTTCTATGCGAACTATGGCTTATCGTAGAGCTTCTGAAGGAGATAGAAATGCAAGTGAATCTCTTAAATATTTAAATGATAGAGATATTGTAGTATCTGATGTTTCTGTTCAAGAAAATCTTCTTGATGTTATTCGTACTACTCACGATTTTGTAAGAAAATCTGTCGAAGATATTATGAATAATATTAAATATTTTAAGACTGAAAATGGAATTAATTATTCTATTATAAGTCCAGAAGTTATGGATTTAATTCGTACAGATGAAAATGAACGTAATAGATTCCTAAAAACTATTCTTGATGCAGATGCTTTTGTAAAACAATATAGTCTTATAAATGAGCTCGATATATCATCTCAAGACGAAGATCTTAAATATTATCTTGAACAAATTAAAAAAGACATTAATGATTTAGGAAATGCTACTATTATAAATGATGCTTATAAATTATACGGAAATAATTATTTAGCTAAATTAAGTAATGATCCTAATATACAACAAAATTATCTTAGTATATTAGATGGCTATCATGGTACAAGTTTCTTCGATGCTTGGATTAATGACTTACAAGAAACATCTAATCCTGTACTTCAAATTGTAACAAAAGAAGTTATGGGTAATATTAGAGCTGAAGAAATGAAAGCTCAAAAGACTGTAACTGAATTTAAAACAGCTATAGCAAATATAAAGAAAAAAGCTAAAGAAGCTGGTGTTTCTATAGATATGAGTCATATAATTGATGACTATGGTAAATTTGTAGAATCTTATAATAAAGCTTTTGTAGATAGAATTCAAGAACTTCGTCAAAATAGAGATAATGCTAAAGCTATATACGGCGAAGGTAGTGAAGAAGCATTAAGAGCTAAACTTGAATATGATAAATGGAAACTTAAATATACTAATCAACTTCTAAACGATGATTATTATAGACGCAGTATAGAATTAACTGAGCGTATGCTTGGTGATGGAAAAGAAAATGAAGGTTTTAAAACTATATTTGTAGAATACAATAAATTAGTAGCTAAACGTAGAGAACTACAAAGTCATGCTAGGTCTGGTGTTCTTGAAGATAATTATCAGAAAGAACTTAAGAAAGTTAAACAAGATATAGATAATCTTGTAGAACCTTATTATTATGATCAAGCAAGTAATAGTTATCAACCTAAATATTCTTATGAAAGTCCTAATAATCCTTTTACTGGCAAAAATAGAGAATTATTCAGTCTTGAAGGGTCTATTGCTTTAAGAAATTATCTTAAAGGTATGAAAGCTCTTCGAGAAGAATATTTTGATGAAAATGCTAAAATAGGATTTGATGAACAACTTGAACGTAATCTTGATATTATCAAAAACTATGAAATTCGCGTTGGTGGAGAAATAACTACACCTACTGCTGAATTAATGAAACATGAAGATTATGTTAAAGCTAAAAATTGGCTTGATACTAATGCTCGATTTGTAGTTAATGAAGGACTTAAAGATGAAATAAATTTAGCATTTAAAAATCTTAGTGAAAAAAGTTCTGGTAGAGCTATTCTTAAAGCAACAGCTAAACGTCTCGATGCTTATGACTCTCATGGTACAATAGATGCTACTAAATTTAGTGAAAAAGATATAGCAGATATTAAAAAAGAACAATTAGAGCAATATAATATAAATGAAGCTAGTGCTTTTAAAGACACAAGTCTTATAAGCAATGCTCCTAGTGATCCTACTATATTTACTAGTGAGTTTTATAGACAAATGACTTCTAATGGCGCTAAGAATCAAGATTATATTGCTAAAGTCAATGAAATAAATACAATTCTTTCTAAATATTATAATACTTTTGAAAGAACTCTTAGTACATCAAACATGAGTGAAGAGGATATTAATACTCTTATTAAACTCTATAAAGAACTTGATGATATTAAGAAAACTACAGGAAGTACTAACGGAAAACAAGTTGCTACATTTATTAAAAATCAAGTAGAATTTGTTTATGATACTAAAAAATATGAACAAGAAAGAAATTTTGCTCAACAAAATGATAAAGGTAATGCTTATTTTGAACTTTGGAAAAGATTAAATGAAACTGTAGATGAAGATGGAAATGTAACTCCTAATAAATATCTTTATGGTTATGCTAAACCTAAGGGATATGTTGAGGGAGATATGGAACATAAATATGTAGATAGAAAGAAAACTCTTGCTCTTAAAACGCTTCGTGAAAAGACTCGTACAACTCCTACTACTTATTATTATCAAAAGTATAAAGAGATGCGGGCTAAATCTGATGTTGAGTTTAATGCTTGGTATGAAGCTAATCATATTTATAATCCTCATAGACATGTTATAGAACCTCTTCAATGTTGGACTAAATTAGAAGTAAATCCTGATTATGAATATAATAATTGGGAAGGTGCTGGAGTTTATGTTCCATCATTTAAACAAACAGATATTGTTCCTAAAGAAGAAAAACTCAATAAAAATTATAAAGTAGGTCAAAGTACTGCCGATAATTATAAAGGTGGCTTTGATGAATATAATAACTCTATTAAAACTAATGAATATGAAGAAGAAATAAAACAAGTATATAAAGATATGCTTAATGGTTTAGCTAAAACTACTCAAGCTAAACGATTTATTAATCAAGGTTATATGGTTACTCGTGCTAGAGAACGCGACCATGATGCTAAATTTATAGCTAAAGAAACTGCTAAACTTTTAGGTTGGATAAATAATGCTTCTGGTAAAGAAACTTTTTATAGCGATGATAGAGTAGATTATGCGTATAATACAACTCCTGAAATGCCTATGACATCTCTTCTTCGTTCTAAAGAAACACTTCCTGTTCCAAATGCACAACCTAAAAGAGAAGAAAATGAAAGTGAAGAAGATTATATAAAACGTCTTGATGAATATAATAAAAAGAAAAAAGAAATAGAAGATAAAAATGCAGCTATTCATAAAGATCTTCTTGATAATAATTGGGAATCCGTTATGGAAGATTTCATTATTAAAGCTGCACATTATAATGCTGTTCAAGAAAATAAATACATGCTCTTCTATGCTAAACACATGATTGATAATCTTGATATTTATGTTAAAAATCTTGGTTTTAATGATCTTCAAACTACTGGTGAAAGAACTGCTGACGATAAAAACATATATGCTACTAAAAAAGATACTAATCTTCAAAAACAATATGTAAATTGGGTTCGTCGTCTTGTTCTTGATCAATGGAAAGAATCTAATAATAGATTTACTCGTGCTGGTGATATTCTACAAAGTCTTACTTCTGCTAAATTTATGATGTTAAATATAACAGGTGGTATTGCTAATATTACAGCAGGTCATGTTCAGATTATTGGTGAACTTCTTTCTAAAGAATATTTTGGTGGTAAAACTTGGGCTAAAGGTATGGATACTTGGAGATCTGGTATTCCTAGTTTTATAGCTGATATGTATAAAGAAGAAGCTAGTACTCTTTCTAGTGGTATTGTTAAATTCTTTAATGTAGTAGATTTTGATGAACAAACTGGTTCAGTTCATATTCCTAATGCAAGCGAATATATAAAACGAGTTCGTGATATAGCTTTTAGTCCTCAAGCTATGGGTGAACACATGATGCAAAATGGTGCTTTGTTTGCTATGCTTCATAGTCATAGACTTGTAGAAAATAAAAATAAATCTAAAAATGGTAGATTGTCTTATGAATATATGAATGAATCTGAATATACTAATAAAATTCATCAAGAATCTCTTATATCTCTTCTTAATGAAGAAGAAAAGAAGAAATTTAAAGACTTCATTAAAGATGAACTTAAAGATGCTAATGATGCTAAGGAATATGCTTGGTTTAGATCAGATTTTGCTACTAAATTTGCTAATATGTATTTTGATAATGATAGAAAGAAAGAATGGATAAAAAAACGTGATGAAGATAAAAAAGAAAAATTAAAAGAATTTAATGATGACTCTGCACATCCTACTTTGTATAGCCAATTAGAACTTGGAAGCGATGGCAAACTAACATTCAAAGAAGGTTCTATTCTCTTCTCTATGGGGGATGAAGCTTACAAATTGTTAGGACGTTTTAAAGGTAGAGTTATATCAGTTAATAAGAAAATACATGGTGTATATGATAGACTTGGTGCTGCCAAAATAGAATCACACTGGTGGGGCGGTTTTGTAATGCAATATCATAAACATATACATCCAGGTATTATGAAACGTTGGCGTCGTCAAGGATATTTTAATGAAGAACGTGGAACTATTGAAAAAGGTTGTTATGCTTCTCTTAAAGATTTCCTTGCTATTCCTCTTCATTCAGCTAAATATAAAGCTAAACTTAAAGCAGAAACAGGAATAAACGATGCAGAACTTACTACTATGGAAGGTATTCAGAACATAGCTAAAGCTTATGTTGACTTTGCTCTTAATATTAAACTTAATTATAAAACAATGACTGAATATGATAGAGCGAATATTCGTAGAGCTTTAGGAGATTTTATTGGAGTTATAGCTGCTGTTTGTGGAGCTATTGTATTACATATGGCTGGAGATGACGATGATGATAAGAATGGTTTTGTTTATAACCTTATGATGTATGAAACTGATCGTCTTGCTTCTGAGTCTTTTATGTATAATCCTATTGGTCTTGCTTCTGAAGGTAAAAAACTTTGGTCAAGTCCTATTGCAGTATCTAATAGTATTGAAGATGGACTTACCGCTCTTTCATTAGTAAGTCAATATCTTATTCAAGGCGATGATTTTGATCCTAATTATCAATCTGGTATGTATGCTGGAGAAAATAAATTTGGTATTATGCTTAAACGTAATATACCTATGTATCATAGTATATTTATGTTAGAACGCCTTGAACGTAGTAATAAATATTATAAACTTGGTGAAAATATGTTGTCTATTATTCCTACTAAAGATATTGCCGATTATATTTCTAAATAATTAGCTCCCCCGTAGAAAGGTTGCAGTAATGTAACCTTTCTACTATTTATTAAATAAATAATTTTTAACATAATAAATTTTGTTAGTAATTAAAATAATACTACTTTTGTAATAGTTGATATTCTAATTACTATTGCCACTTAGTATAAAGGTAGTACAGAAGATTTTGGTTCTTTTAGTGGTGGTTCGAATCCTCCAGTGGCAACTAAGCGTTATTTTCCATTGGTTAAATGTTTATATTGAATTTGATGAAGATTAAGTAAATTCTTTTCTTGCTTTCCTTTTGGAGATGAATTTGATTTGGTTAGTCCTACTATCTGTGAAGATGGTAGGATTTTCTGTATTGTACTTGTTCCTAATGATAAAAAAAAAGAGTAAATGAAGATGAATCTCCACTTACTCTAAATATTATTAAATATAAATTATTTTTATTCGATTTCAGCCTATCTATTAATTAATCTTAACAACTAATCATTCTAATAATTTGACTTCAACAGAGAGGCTGTGAGATAGCAAATTCGACTATTCTACGCTGTCAGATACTGGAGTATAACTCCGCCAATCCGCCTGATTATAGTCATCTTCATCTACAAATTCGCTATCAATTTTAACAAGATTAACAGTAGAATCTATAGATTCTTTGTTACTCGTTTTATTATTTAATTTATTATTAATAAAAGTATAAGCTATTACTAATAATACAACAAATACTATAATAGTAACACAAATATTTTCTTTAGTAGTTCTTTTCATAACAAAAAAAAATAGTGTAGAAGAATAATCTCCTACACTATTAATTTAAAAATCAAAATACTTTATAATATTTTTAATTTCCTTTTTACCACGAGTTCCTGTAAAATGATATTTTATAATATCGTCTTTTATAAAAATTACAGTAGGAAAATCTGTTAATTTAATATTTCTTTTTATAAGTGCTGGAGCATCATTAAAATCATAAGATATAATTTCAAAAGAATGATTTTCTTTTTGAATATCTTTAATAATAGCTTCAATACATTTACAAGCAGAACATTTATAAGTAGTTATTATATGTATGAATTTATTATTCATCTACTTCTTCTTTATAAACAGGATATTTAACTTCAGCTACTCGTTCAAAATAACTATCATTATCAAAAATAATACCTGCATTTTGCATACGAGCACGAAGAGCATATTCATAAGTTTTCATAGCAGAAAGTTGAATAGATTTATTAGCAAATTCTATTTTATCGTCTTTATCTGAATCTTTTCCGTAAACGTTATTACTTAAAGCTTCTAAACGAATACTAAGATCAGAATGTTCTTTTATAAGTTCTTTTTGATAATCAGTCATATTTTTAATTTTTAATACAAACATTATTTACTTTATTATATTCATCTATATACCATTCAGCTTTAGCTTGATTATAAGTAACTTCAAAATATTTATTATCTGGAAGTCTGGTTGCAATAAGATATTTTCTATTACCTAATATATAACAAGACCAAACGACATATAAATCATTTGTTGTAATAAGATTATATTTATTGTTATAATAATCTAATACTAATTTTAATACTTTTTCTTCCATTATATTTCTGTATCGTTGTATAACATTATTTTTTATTTTTATTACGTTCAACAAATCTAATAAATCTGCTATTACTATAACATTTTATAATATATTCAGTTCTTATATCATCTTCTGTAAGTTTGATATTATCATTAACTTCAATCATAAATATTATAGTTTTATTTTTATTAGTTAATATATAAATTTCATTAAATCTATTTTTATTATAAAATACAATATTTAAATCTTTTACATCAATATTTTCTATATTTTCATTAAAGCATGATGCTCTATTACTTTCTATAAAACGTTTTATAGCTTTTGCTATATTTGATTTAATCATCTTAATTTAAAGTTTTAGTTCATCAGAAGTAGGATGGATAGTTTGACTATCAGGATTACGAGATTCAGGATAAGGATCAAGTTCTCCAAGATATTTAAGATACATACCAAGCCACATTACACCTTCTTGAAGTTTACAAATAGCATTAGCAGTTTCATATCTATATTCAAGACCTTTAACTCGTTGTAGAACTTCGTCAATATCTTTACGAAGTTGTTTAGTGTTTTGAACTTCTACAAATTTATCCATATGTTGTTTAAAATAAGAGTTAGAAAGAAATACAACTGTAATATTAGGCACCGGTACTTCCATGACCATCTTCTCCTCTATCTGAATCACTAAGTTCGTCTACTTCAATAAACTCAATTTTAGGATAAGGAACAATAATAAGCTGAGCTACTTTATCGCCAACTTCATAAGGTTTAACAAGTTGAGGAATTTCATACTTATTATAATCGAGTTCATTTCTATTCTTAAAGCTAAGCATAACTTCTCCTCTATAACCCATTTGTTATCCATAAGGCTCTTTATCCTTATGCTCTACACCTTCATTATTAAAAGCTATTATAAGTGTAGTTCAGACTATATCATCACTAATGTCATTAACATTAGGCAGGGCACTCGTGTTAGCATTACTATCTTCAGCATTATCTGTTAAGATTCAGCTATTAGTCGTTGAACCTTTATCGATATTTCTATCAATACTTGGCTGCTGATTGTCATTAGCTTTATGATTTTCCAGCAATTCACCCCGTTTAAAGACTCCAGTTATTTTACCTGTTTTAGTATCTCTAATTATTGTTTTATTATTATTATGTAAAGAAGTATGTTCACTTCTAGTAAGAGGCATTAAATTTTCTAATCTATTATCTGTAGTTATTTCATTTTTATGGTGAACATCAACATTTGGTTTCAAATAATGTTCTCCATTTATTACAATAAAATATTTTTCATCAAATAGATTATAATGTTGTTCTACAATATATCTATGTTCTTTATAAAACAAACCAATACCTTTGCCTTTGTAGCCAAAAGGATGATTATTCGGAACACGAACAGCATAATATTTATTACCGTTATTATATTCAATAATATGCTCTTTTCTATTGTTATAATTAGGATTATTAGTTCCTGAATAAGCAGTTTTTCTATATAATCCCATACATTCTTTAGAACAACAGTGAACTTTATTTTTAGCTATTTGTGAAGGTTTTTTATAAAATTTTTTACCACAATATGCGCAAACTACATTAGGTTCGTGTTTTGCTCTTTTAGCTTCATTTGCACATTCTACAGAACAATAAAGTCCTTTTCCTCTATATGGTTCTACTTTAAAATGTTTACCACAAATTTGACAAACTTTATCTACTAAAGTATTACCACTTTTACTTACATTTTGTCCGCTTTTTACAGCACTAATATTAAATTTAAACTCAATCATAACATAATAAATTAATGTTTGTTGAGTGTAAAATTAAACAATAATCTACAAATACCAAACAGTTAGGCACAATTTAACATTAGTTTAGAGTCTATCACACCAACATGATTAGCCATATATGCATTAGTTTTACGATTAGAACTACGAGGATAAATAAGACCTACATAACCTTCAGGAATTTCTAATGCAAGTCCAGTGCCATAAACATGACAATCAAATTCTTGTTTATATTCATAACTAGTAGCTGTTAAATCAAGTCCAGCATCAGTAGCGTGTGCATAAGTAGGAATTACAGCATCTTCTACAAGTTTTTTAATTTTTACTTCCATAATTTATTCTTTATTTTTACGTTGTTTAAGAATTTCTTTTTTAATTTCATGAATATTACCATTATGAATATAATTAAAATTAACAGCATAAGTATTTTTAGGAAGAACATTATTAGGAACATAATCATCTATTTTTCTAATTATATTCATTTTTATTAATTCTTTTATAGCTTTTCCTATATTGCTTCTATCATCATTATATTCACGAGCTATAGTACTAGGACTTAAAATTATATTTGTTTCGTTATAACCAAGATTGCGTTCAATGTAATCTACAACTCTAGCAACTTGAACACTTTTACTATGTATAAGAAGAATTAAACCTCGTCGTACTTTATTCAATTCATTCATATAACTAATAGTTTTTTTATATTGTACTGAGTTATCATCTTTATCACTTATTTGTTTAGACTTAATTTCGTCTATATCATATCCTACATCAATACAATCTTTAATTATACGTTTATCTATATCTTCCATATTAGTATATTAGTTCATGGCAAATATACAAAATTTGCGGTAGAATCCTACCTCATTTTTTAAAATATGTGGTAAACTTCTACCGCAAAATATCGAACTAATACACTGATAATCAATATCTTAAATAGCATATAATATATAATAAATTACTGCCATACTATTGATTACACTAACAAATATAATACTAATATCTGGAATATCCAAATAGTTAACACCTTTTTACGGGGGAGCAAGTTAATCTCAGAGTTAATACGTCAAGCAGCTTTAACAATATCATTTGCCGCATTAACAGCTTTAAGCATATTAGAATTAGCTCCCCCGTAAAGAAGTGAAAATGTTCTTTTCTCGCCTTCAAGATTAGCTACATTACAATAGAATCCAGTAACAGCATTATAAGCACCCCAAACAGTTCCAGCAATATTCTTTTGACCAATACCATCACAATAATATTCAAACATACTAGAAATCTGATTAGCTTTTCTTTGACTAATACCTGTTACTTCTAATGTACGATAGTCTTTAAGAATAAGTTTCTTATAACCACTTTCTTTATCATAATCAAGAAGTAATTCTTTTTCTTTTTCTGTAAGTTGAAGATTAGCAAGATATTCCATTACTTCTTTATCAGTCATTTTAACTTTAAGAAGACTATTATAGAATTCTTGAACAGTTTCAGCATGTTTAAACGCTATATTAAGAATATAAGCTCCTTTACGAAGTTGTTCTTTTACAGACTGAGTATGACGAAGTTTAATATAAGAATCAGCAGATTTTAATGCACTATTAAGTTTATTAGTACAAAATACTCTAATGGGTGTAAACATAATGTCTACACTTGTAGTTCCATCATGACTATTACGAAATACAAGATAATTATCAATTAAATCATTACCTACTCGAGTTTCTATAGGAAGTTTAGCACTTACATAAATCATTCTACCTCCATCAAGAAGTCCAGCATGATCCCAACGAGCTTTTCCTTCTCCAATAGCATCATCAAAGAATTTAAATGCTTCACTATTTTGTACTACTTGATATTTATCTTTGACAAGTCCAAGAGGTTCAGAATTATCAGCTCTATAAGTAGCATAATGACCTACTAATTCACGATATATTTTACCATCTCTAGCAAATTCACCAGCTAAAGGATTAACTATATTATTGCGATTTTTACCAAACGGCATGCAAGCCATAAGATCACATTTATCGACAATAAAATCAAGACCTGCTTTGTGCATAACTTCAGCAGAACTTTTGCAATCAGAAACATCTGTTCCAATCGCCCAAGGAGCACCATTTACAGTATATTTACTCATACGATTTTAAATTTAAATTATAGTATTAATACAAATACATTCACCATTAATAGTTATTTCTGAAACATTACTATATGTTAAACCTTTTTTGTCTCTAACTATAGGATGTTCATGTTTACTAGCAATGATTATTTTTGTATCATCAGGAAGTTTAGAGAAACTATCATTATTAATAATTTCTCTAAGTTTTCCTAATGTTAATGTGTTAAAAAGATTTGCTTCTATATACATTATTTTATTGTAATAGATTTATTATTAACAATAGTAGCATATATAGGCATAAATTGTTCTTTTTTAGCATCATCTTTTATAGCTTTCTTATCTGGTTTACAAGATACTTTAAACACATTATAATCAAGAAGAGATTTAAGAAGATCTATACCTGTTTTAGTAGATATAAGAGTTTTAATATCAATATCTAAATTTACATTAGCATTTAGATGTTCTATATCTTTTGTTGTAAATTCAGCAATTTCTTCACCTTCTATTTCTTCTGTATGAGATTTAGAGTTAATAAAATCAAGAATATCTTCAGATTTAATAATATTAGCTTGTAAATTATTACATTCATTGTACCATTTACAACCTGATATAAGTCTATTAATAAATCTATCAAGAACATCTTCTTCTACTTCTACAGCTGAAGTTACTCTCATAGAAACTTTACCAGTTCCATAGTCAATATATTTTCCTCCAGATTTAGTAGTATCTCCAAAGAGTTCTATAGCATCAATCATAATTTTCTTAAGACGTTCTATTGTATTTTCTTTAGACTTTTGAAGATCATTAAGACGAGCTTTTTCAGCTTTAATGTCAATAATGTCATTTTCTAACATTTTGACAACATTAGAATAAGATTTAATCTTATCTCTAAATTCTTCTTGTGTAATATTTAATTGTTCTTCAAGTTCAGGAGTAAGTTCACCTCCATTTTCTTCAAGTTCGTCAAATATAGCAAGAAGTTCTTGTTGAATATTAAATATATTAGCCATTAGATATAACTATTATTCATTAGGGTTAATAGATATTATATTATAATTAACGTAAATATCCTGTGTGTTGATCAATTTCATGTTCTAAAATACGTTTATGTTCATTACATAAAAATATATCATGATCAAAACAATTTGTTTTAAAATGTGCTACATTTTTACAATAAGTACATCTTCTTTTAGCATTAAGACCTATAATCTTAGTATTATTAAATTGATTATCTATAAGAGAATTTGTAAGTTCTAATATTTTTTCAAACTTTTCTCTTTCTTCTAATGTTAAAGCATTATATCTTATAGCTGTTTCAATAAATCTTTTAAGTCCAAGACCTCTAATCTTCCAGAAAAGTTGATTACGAGCATCAGCTTTAAACTTTAATTCACTTTTAGGTTTAAACTTTAATTCATTTTTATCATTCATAGTTCTATTATACTTTCTATTTTATAATTAGAGCACATCCAACTAGATGTACTAGTATTACATCCATGTTTTTCAATTATATCTTCAAGTTCCATTGTTCTTTCATCATCAGCAATAGTAATTTCACAAATAGAACAATCAGAATAATCTAAAATATAAATATAATTACACGCTATTAAAACTTCATTCTCTTCCATAACCTTCTTCTGTATAAATAGTATTATGTTTAATTTTACCACAATTAGAACAACGAGAAATTATAACTGTTCCAACAATATTTCCATGTCTATCAGTTAATGTTTCTTCTTTCATTACTTCATATTTATGTAGTCTTAAGAATCTACACCAAATGTTCTGTTTCATTTTTAGTATAATTTTTAATGTTATAATCAAGATTAGTTAATTCTCTATAAATAAGTTCTGCTATAATTTTAGCATCAGGATGTGCTTTACCTGTCCAATCCCAAAGACGCATATTAATAATATATTCCCATTCAGCAACAGTATAAGTATAAACAACTTTACTCATTGTATCTAAAGGAAGAATCCATCTTGCATCTTGTGGAGGAAGATTAAGTCCATATTTACTACGAGATAGTTTGTAAAACCATTCAGCAATTTTAGCCATAAACGTATAAAGAATCTTTTTATAAAGATTACATTTATACATCCAATGACATTTCTTAAAACGAATACCAAGTTTCTTATTAAAATCTACATAACGAGTACTTTGTTCTGCTATAGAATTAGGAGATTTTCTATTATATTCTCTAGTAATATCAATTCCAGTTTCAATACAAAGAGTATAACGTATCATTTTATAGTCATGAAATACAGTATTTCTTTCAGCTTGAATTACAGATATTCTATTATGTTTATATTTCTTATCCCAATATTCTCTAGCAGATTGTTCGTTAGCAGAAACATAAGTATATCTTCCTTTAAATATAGAAACAGCTCCTTTATATGCTTCTGGACACATATCTACTTTACCTTCTATAACATAATAAACACCAGCGTGTCTAAACATACTACGATGTTTATTAGCCCAAAGAGCATTACACATACCATCATTACCTGTTTGTTTTACAGAAGCATAACAAACTCTTGCACAACGAGCAATATGAGCAATATCATTATTTTGTAGCCATAATTCTACTTTTGGTTCTACTATTTTCATATTATTTTACATTTTCAAAGTCAATATCAGCAGTTTGAATTCCAATATGAGTTTCAATTTGACGAATACGTTCTTGACAAATATGAATAATCTTTTCATAATCTTGTTTACGAGATTCACCAAGTTTATTACGAAGAACTCTTTTAATAATATCAGCATCCCAAGGATTTAGATTCCAATCAATCCAAATAGACCAAGGTTGAATAATATGACTACAATAATCACTTGTTCCTATATTAAATGTACGAACACCATTAAACTCTGTGTTTTCTTCATTAATTATGCCAAGATGAACTAAATTAGCATAAAGTTTATCATCAATTTCTTTCATTTTAAACCAAATTTATCTTCAAGTTTATAATATTTAATAAAATTATTAATATCATCAAGCCAAAGACTATGACAACCAATTTGTATAAGCCATTCTTTACAACCCAAATCTTTGTTTTTATCAGTAACTTTTTCTTTATAATGTATAAATCTAAGATTATAAATTCCTACTTTTACATTATTAATCTTATCACAAATAGAAGGAGTAAATATAGTAAAAGTAGGATATTTTAGTCTTAAAATATTAAATAATTTATACATTTTAATTCCTTCTTCAATAGGAACTCTACAGTGTCTTGAAGTTTCTATAGTTCTACCATTTTCACTAAGTCTAAGTTGAGTATTATCAAAAATCTGTTGTGTTTCATAAATTCTACTTTCGACCCATTTACCATCTGGATTATTTCTTCCACCTCTTATATATTTATTATATATAACATAATTTTTACTATAAACTTTGCGTTCTCTCCAATCATCTACAGAAATATTATTTAGTTTATTTAGTTTTTCTAATGCATCATTATAATTTTTATTAGATTTTTCAACATTCTTTTCTATATAATTAAAATGTATTTTCCTAATAACTTCTACAGCTTGTTTAACATAATCGTTCCAAGTTGCACAATTTTTAAATATTATATTGCTAGCATTAAGTCTTAAATCTAAATAATGTTTAGCTTTCTCTTCTGTTATTTCTTGATTCCAATAAGTAACTACATCTTTAAATGGAATATTATTAGTATAGCAATGCTTTGTCCAAAAATACTTTTGTTCTAAGAATAACTTCTGCTTTTTAGTAAAGAATGTATTATGTACAACTTGATATAAAGTAGGAAGTTTAATTTTAATAAGTTTAGAACTACAACTAGTAGTATAAATTCTAAGAGAATAATCTTCATTAAAACATTCTCTATAAAACTTATATTTTTTAATATTATTATCTTTTATAAATTTAAGAATTTCATTATATTTATAATAATCGTTTTCTTTATTTATATTACAATGTAAATTTTGTTTATTTCCATATAATATAGAATAATAATTATATAAACTATGATTTACAAATTCTTCGAGTAAATATTTACTATGTATACGAAGATATTCTTCAGTATTAGATAAAATATTAAAACTAGGAATACTATCATTTGTATAATAAATAGTATAATCATTAGGAATAGCGGTTCTAAGCTCATGTATGTAATAATTATATTTAGTATTAATTATTATACGTTTATTATCACGATCTATTATAGCAATAAGATTTTTTTTAGCAAAGAGCCAAAACCTTTCTATATCTTCTATCCCTTTATATCTTCCAATATCACCTATTACAAGATAATTACCATTAGAAGATATTTGATGTCTTGTTGCTGGACTATATGTATATTTATCATCATGAATAAATATATGATATAGTTCTCTACGAGGATAACAATGTCTTATACGACCTTTTTTAACTTTAGATTCAGCATCTACCATAATATATTATTTTTAATTTATTTATAAATATAATTAATATTTTTAATAGCACCAAACTTTATTAAAAATATTTTTGAGCTATTTCAGAGCCTTATTTTGAAAGTAATAGAATTAATCATTTTCAAGATTTAAAGCCAGCATAAAGCACCGTAGGCCACAAATCAGCCATTTTCCGGAGTATTATCGTTTTGGCCAAACAATCCCTCAAATGCCTTTCTTTCATCATCAAGAGTACGAGCAAGAGAAGGATATACAAGTTTATATGTTTTAAGAAGATTATAAAACTGCCAAACTCGCATATTACTATCGTCACATCTAGCAATAAGTTCAAGCATAAGAAATTTAATCATTCTTACACTTTTTCTAAATCTATTATAATTATCTTTTCCAGTATTAAATGCTATTTGATCAAGTTCAGAAGCACCAGCTTTTATTTTATTCCAAGCTATACGTTCCATTTGATCAATATGAACATTTAATTCTTTATGACGTTTAAATAATTCTTTAATAAGAGATTCAGAAATAGCAGAGATACATAAAACAGCATTAGTAAATTCTTCAAGTTCTACAAGTTGTTTATATCTAAGTTCATCTATAGGAAGTCTATTCTTCATATCTTCTACGGGGGAGCTAATAAGAGTAGCTTTTAGAGTCCAATTAGACTACTAAAAGCTACACTATGTTAAACATCAATAGAATAAATGTCACAATCATTTTCACATTCTACTAAATTACATATAATATTACAATTACTATCAAGTGTGTTCAAATAGGTATCATTCCAAATAGATGAAAGATTTATTTTAATTCTACCATAACTATCACATATTGTACGCGAATATTCTTTATTTATAGGTATATCATCTAATAATGCAATAAAATATGTATAAGTATGATGTTTAGGATTATAACGTTTAAGTAAACTTATATAAGGACGATATTTAATTTCTTTACTAAGAAGTTGTTTTTTACGAATATCAATCCAAGTTTTAGTTTTATCTATTTTTTCTTTTATATTGTCATAAGCATTAAGATTCATTTAATTTTCTATTATTTTAAGACTAGTAATTTTAGAATGAAATGGACATTGTTTAATCCCACTTCTTTCACGATATTCAACCAAAGCTAAATAATTATCAATATACTTATTTTTGTGAATAAGAATTTGTTCTTGAACTTTTTGTGGAGCATTTAAAGTAGCTTCAAATGTTTCATCATTAATATCATTTCTAAGAACAAATTTAGGAAGATGAGAACGTTTAATACCTTCTGGAACAATATCAATTATAGTAAATAGACCATCAAGTTTCTTTTTAAATTTAAGCATACTATTATTACGTCTACCACCAAATTGATATTCAGCATCTGATTTACGAATAACAAGACCTTCAAATCCAAGAGAAATATAATTATCTCTTTTAAGAATAGCATCATTTATATCTTGTACTCCGTCAAAAGGAAGATGATTTAAAATGTTTTTATTATTAAGATGAGAATCTTTACTTTTAAACATTCTTGTATAAGGATAAAAATGTTCGTTTAGTAAATCTTGTCTTTTCATAGCAGGCATATTCTCAATACAAATATCATAAAGCCAATATTGAAGTTTATAGTGTTGAGGAAGTTCAGTATTTTTAATAAAAGAATTAATCTCGTTTATACCATAACCTGGAAGATATAATTCTCCATCAAGACCTACACCTTCTTCAATCATCATATCAATAATTTCTTTAGGAATACAAGGAAGAAGAATATCATCAAGATAATTAAGTTTATTTGTCCAATCAACTCCTTCTCTACTACGATAATGAAGTTTAACTAATTCAAATAAACCTCGTTCAAGTGTAGCAGTGATAATACATCTTTCACCATTAATTTTCCATTGTCCAAAGTAACTTCCTTTCTCAAAAGGTTTGTTATCTTCAAGAGTCTTACATAACATCGGTATAAATGCACCATTATTATGAGTATTAAACTTAGGAAGATAAGTATTAAGATAGTTATATAAATCATCTTTTTTTAACATTATTGGAGCATTATCATATAAGTCTCCAATAGCTTTATATCCTTCTTTACGTTTAGCTTTAATTAAAGAATTAATTTCATCATCTACTTTACGATGAGTGGTTATATATTCTATTCTACCTTCTTTACCTACTATTCCATAGTGTATTTTAATATCAGCTAATCTAGCATCAATACACCAAAACAGAGGCTTACCTTGAGCATTTCTTTTATATAGTGTAATCATTTCTTTAATTGTTGGTAAAATAATAAAATACGTTTAGGTTTATTAAGTGTACCATGAGCAAACTTAACTAAATCAAGAGGATTCCAAGTTTCTGTATAAAGAAGATATTTCTTTGGAGTTTTACAAGTATGAGTTTTATAATCATAATTAGAATAAATATGAACACCTGTTGCTCCAAGATAATTTAGAAAATTAAAACTACTAATTTTATTACAAGTATTTTCATCTTCTAAATCTACCTCTCCATAACAATATATATTATGCATACGAACAGAAAAACTTCTATTACCTCTATGAAATTCTAAAACACTATCTGTAATATTATCTATTTCATTTTCTTCTTTTTCAGTAATAGGAATCATTATAATCTGTTTACCGATACCAGAATGATTAGTATGTAAAATATGGTAGTTCTTCGATGTCGGCATCATCGTTGTGAATATTATCGAATCTAAGTTTGACATAAGTAAATGTTTCTTGTATAAATTGATTAATTTCTTTTATAGTATATTTATCATGGAGGTCTGCAAAATCTTTACATCCATAATTAGGAAGTCCAAATTCTCCACGAGTTATAAACATATACGGAATACCATATATATCATACATATATTTAGCTCCAGTTCTACCAGTATAATCAAAGTCTAAAAGACTAATAATTTTACCATTAGGTGCTAATTTATTTTTTAGCCAAATATATTCATTATCTGTAAGATGATAACCTTCACACGGAAGATTAATAACTCCAATATTAAGTTGGAATCGAGACCCCCCGTAGAAAGGTGGTTGTGATAAATGGCTACCAATACTCAGTCTATCTTTACTACTCTTAGTAATAAGAATATAATCATAATTGTTAAGTTCAAGATTAAGAAGTCCTTCAAGAACATTACAATTAGTTATAAATTTTAATTCTTTTTCTCTATTTCTATTAGGAAAATATAATTTAATAAGATGTATGCCCATACGATTTTGACCAAGCATATAAGCATAACAAGGATCTTTTTGTTTATAATAATATTTAGGTTCACTATCTACTCCTCTATCAATATAATATTGATCTACTGGAATAACAAAATTAGTATTAAGATAACCAAGTGTTACTCCAAGTTTACCCCAATAATCTTTATCTGCTTTATTCCAACTACGAGGAACTATTTCAATTATAGGTCGTCTTTGTTTAGCTATTACCATAGCTCCTTTAATCTCTTCAGTGATATTTTCATCAACAATTTTTCCATCAATAATATCACTAAATGTAGAAGCTATATGTTTTAAAATAAAATAAAAATCTTGTTTATTATTAGGCTCTATTTTACGTTTACATATAAGAGATAATACGTAACCTACTACATCATAAACATCTCCAAAGAATCCAAATCCTCCGAAATCACGAACTTTAAGACGACCTTTAACATTATATTGAATTCCCATACTTCCATTAGTATCGTTATCTCTAAATACAGAAGGTATAAGTTTGTTATGTTCTATACAATCTTTTACAACTTCTATAGGAATGTTGAGATATTTACTAATAATAAGTTCTTGAGAAATTTTACTTTCAATATAATTTTTAGTAAGACGTGTAGTATTTATGTTACGAATCATTTTCTTATATTGAAAAAAAAGGGGAACAGTATCATTTCTGACACTATTCCCCTAAACATATTTAATAACAAATGAACGACTTTAAATTAGAACGGCATTTCACTTGCTGCATCAGCAAAAGCATTATTCATCTGAGCACCCATATCCATAGGAGCACCAGCCATAACACCACCTGCCATGCCATTACCTATAGAACCAATAGAAGGAGCCTTCTTAGTTTCTTTAGGTGTAATAGATTCTTTGGCAAAATCAATACGAAGAACAGCAGGGTTTTGACCTTTAACAACAAGTTCTACAACTCCATTACCAAGGAAAGAATCAAATCCAAGTTCTCCATTCTGACCTACATTTTTCCATTCACCTTTAACTTTCTTATGACGAAGAAGTTTAAGCCATGCAGGAATAAATTTACCATCAGCAGTCTTATAAACAGGTTTTCCTACTTGTCCATCTTCAAGACCAAACTGACCATTCATCATAGCAGCAAAATTATTAAAGATATAAGCATATCCGTTAATAACTTCTTCTGTTTCTACTGGAACATATACACCACTATCGTCATAATCTACAAAAGGAAGACTAAGAGCAGCTTCTTCATCTTCTGTAAGTTCACGACCTTTTAGATAATATACGTCAAGTATATGTTTCATCCAATTAAAGATATTATCTACACGCCAAGCTTCACTTCCTTCAGGAATGGTATTTACGTTAGATTCTACACAATTAATAGTATAATATACATGACGAGTTTCATTTGCCTTATCGTGATTACTTGCAAAATGTAAAGTAACACGAGGAACTTTTTCACCTGTAAATGCTTTTCCTTCTGCATTTACAGACCAATCTACAGTAACACTGTCAAGATGTCCAATAAACAAACCATTTTGAGCAGCGTCTTTTTCGTGAAAACGAAGCTGAGCAACAGCTTTAGTTTGATTATTTACACCACGACGCATACGTTTTGCAGTAGTTTGTGCACCTACTTCTGCAACATTTTCTTTGTCAGCTGACATAATTTAATTACGTTTATAAGATTAATAATATACAAAATGATGACGAATAGTCGTAAAAGGCTATTCGTCATCACGACGTTTAAGATGAAATTTTAGACAAGCAAATTACTCAGCTTTCTTAGCACGAGCGATAGGATCAGTATCTTCTTTAAATTCAACAGGAAGAACTGTAACCTCAACATTCTCATAACCATTATTGAAAGTAGCTTTTGTAGCTTCATTCAGAAGAACATTATAAATACGATTCTTCTTAGTAGCCATATCACCAAGATCTTTCTTAAGAGTTCCCCAAATAGAAGAATCAGTAAAGATAAGCTGACAACCTACACCGGTAGTAGAAGCAGTAGTAGCAGTCTTAGAACCAGAAGCAGCGTGGAACTTAGGAGATTCTACCATATCAACAGTAAGTTTCTCTGCGAACTCTTCATCAGAAAGTTCACCAAAC
>NFYZ01012288.1_pt1 | contig 50141 bp, 48 predicted proteins | sample 1092561 | NCBI WGS metagenome assembly NFYZ01 (sample SAMN03609887, study PRJNA323583) | gut metagenome | isolation source: feces | host: Rattus norvegicus | place: Malaysia | collected 2013 | reverse complement strand
GTTGGATTACTTGGACTATTTAAAATTATTGCTTTAGTTTTATCTGTCAATACATTATTTAAATCATCAACATTAAATTTAAAGCCATTTTCTTCTCTAGTTTGAATAAAAATAGGTTTTCCTCCTGCAATTTTAACCATTTCAGGATAGCTAACCCAATATGGTATAGAAATTATTACTTCATCTTCTGGGTTTAGTATTGCCATTAAGGCATTATAAATTGAATGTTTTGCACCACTTGAAATAATAATATTTTCAGGTTCATAAACTAAATCATTATCCCTTTTTAGTTTTTCACAAACAGCTTCTTTAAGCTCTGTAATTCCAGAAGCAGCTGTATATCTAGTCAAACCTTCCTCAATTGCTCTTATTCCTTCTTTTTGGATAGACTTTGGAGTATTAAAATCTGGTTCACCTGCACCAAAGCTTATAACATCAATTCCTTCTGATTTCATAGCCTTAGCTTTAGCAGTAATTTCTAATGTTACAGATGGTGAAATTTCTAAACCTTTTTTAGATAAATTCATATGCATCCCTCCATTTTATCATTTAATTTATGTTAAATATTTATTTACTTGTTCCATATATATCCTTTAAAACATTATTAATAATGTGTAAGGAATCGTCAAAAATGGGCTTATACATTGATAATATCACCTTATAATGCTCATACCCTTTATCAGTGATTTTATATCTCCTTATAGATCTTTTATCAGGTTCGTCCCACCAACCTGTGACATAACCCTTTTCCTCTAAATCCCTAAGCAAAGGATAAACCATTCCAGGACTTGGTTCCCACTTACCATCAAGTCTAGTTTTTATTTCATCTATAATTTCATTTCCATAATAGCTTCTTTCTTTAAGAAAGTGTAAGATATAAAGTTTTACAAAAGAGGTTGTACTAATTTTGGCAGGAAACTGCCTATTTCGTTCCCCTTTATATGTTGACATTTTATACCCTCCTTTTCATTTCAGGAATATTATTTAAGTTTACATAATATTTTCCTAGTAAACAGTCTCCATCTTTAAAATTACCATGCCAATCTGAACCGCCAGTGGCTATTAAATTAAATTTTTCTGTTACTTTAATAAAGTCTAGTACATTTTTATTGGAATGTTTAGGATGTATAACCTCTATACCATCAATTCCAGCCTTAATGCAGTGACTTATTATTTCTTTTTGATTCAATAGACCAGGATGAGCAAGACTTACAAGACCATTTTCACTATGAATAAGTTCTATAACTTCCTCAATCCTTAGTTTATAGCGTTCAACATAAGCTGGTTTTCCCCTATTTAAATATTTTTCAAAGGCTTCATCCATTGAATTTACATATCCCTTATCTATTAATGCCCTGCCTATATGAGGTCTTCCAATATAATCTTTTCTAGCATGTTTTATTACATCATCAACAGTTATTTTAATCCCTAGATTATTTAATTTTTTAATTATTTTTTCTCCTCTTGTTACTCTTGCATCTTTCAGCCTCTTAGTTAAGGATAACATATCTTTCGAGTAATAATCAAAACAATATCCTAATAGATGGACTTCTTCATCTAAATAGATACAACCAAATTCAATTCCTGGGATAATATAAAAATCATTGTATAACTTTCCCCTCTTTACGGCAGCTTCAATTCCTTCTATTGAATCATGATCAGTAATAGCAATACCATCAAGCCCAGATTCAACTGCCATATCCACAGCTTGAGAGGGGGTATATGAACCATCAGAAAAAGTAGTATGTAAATGCAAATCTGTTTTCATTAGAATTCACTCCCTATTTATAGGATATATAATATACATAGAAAAAAACCTGCCAAAATTCGGCAGGTTTTTTTAGTTTTTACTATCTTGGTTCAACAAGGAACTTTATTGCTGTCCTTTCTTCTCCTTCAATCTCAATGTCAGTAAAAGCTGGTATACAAATTAAATCCATACCACTTGGTGCTACAAAACCTCTAGAAATAGCAATAGCTTTAACAGCCTGGTTAATTGCACCTGCACCGATTGCTTGAATCTCTGCATTCCCTTTTTCTCTTAAGACTCCAGCTAATGCTCCTGCAACAGAATTTGGACTTGATTTTGCTGATACTTTTAATACATCCATTAAAATAGCCCCCTCTAACTATATTTTTTATTATATTTAGTGCTTATATCTCTATTCTACAAATAACAAAAAAAACCTCTTTTTTTTAATATTTTTTTAACTTACAGCCTATTTTGCATATTCTATTGCTCTTGTTTCTCTTATAACATTAATCTTAATTTGTCCAGGGTAATCTAGCTCCTGCTCAATTTCTTTTACGATTTCTCTTGCAATATGAGTAATGTGATCATCACTTATTTCATCAGGTTTTACCATTATTCTTAATTCACGACCAGCTTGTATAGCATAAGATTTTTCTATTCCCTCAAAGGAATTGGCTATATCTTCAAGCTTTTCAAGTCTCTTTATATATGTTTCCAAGGTTTCCCTTCTTGCACCAGGTCTTGCAGCTGATATAGCATCTGCTGCTTGTACTAATACGGCCTCTACTGTTTGAGGCTCAACATCTCCATGATGAGCTGCTATTGCATGAAGAACTTCTTTAGATTCTTTATACCTTTTCGCAAAATCTACACCAATAGTGACATGAGGACCTTCAATTTCGTGATCCACAGCTTTGCCTATATCATGTAATAATCCTGCTCTCTTTGCAACCCTAATATCTGCGCCTAACTCTGCAGCCATAGTTCCTGCAAGATGGGCTACCTCTATGGAATGCCTTAATACATTTTGGCCGTAACTGCTTCTGTACTTTAATCTTCCTAATAATTTCATTAGTTCAGGATGAAGATTGTGTACTCCCACATCAAAGGCAGCTTGTTCACCTTCTTCTTTTATAATAATATCTACTTCTTTTTTCGCCTTTTCAACCATTTCTTCAATTCTAGCTGGATGGATTCTTCCATCTGCTATTAGTTTTTCCAATGCAATCCTAGCAACTTCTCTTCTAATTGGGTCGAAACCTGATAATACTACAGCTTCTGGAGTATCATCGATTATTAAATCTATTCCTGTTAATGTCTCTAATGTTCTAATATTCCTACCTTCTCTACCTATTATACGCCCTTTCATTTCATCATTAGGTAAAGGCACTACCGTTACCGTAGTATCAGCTACGTGATCAGCAGCACATTTTTGAATTGCACAAGAAATAATTCTCCTTGCTCGCTTTTCAGCTTCTTCTTTAGCCTCATTTTCATGTTCTTTTATCATAATGGCAGACTCATGAATTATTTCTTTCTTAACATCATTTAATAGTATTTCTTTTGCTTCATCAGTAGTGAGTCCTGACAACCTCTCTAACTCATCTACTTGTTTTTCATAAAGTTTACCAATAGCATGTTCCTTTTCTTCTAAACGCTTTGTTCTTTTAGTTAGAAGCTCTTCTTTTTTATCAAAGTTTTCACTTTTTCTATCAATAACTTCTTCCTTATTAACAAGCCGACGTTCTAGTCTTTGGAGTTCATTTCTTCTTTCTCTATTTTCTTTCTCTATTTCAGTTCTCATTTTATGAACTTCCTCCTTGGCTTCAAGGAGTAGTTCCTTCTTATGAGATTCACCATCTCTCTTAGCATCCTCAAGAATCTTTTCGGCTAATAATTCAGCATTACCAATTTTTCCTTCTCCAATGGCTTTCCTTATATAATATCCAATGACAATTCCTATTACAACACTTATAATAACAGCTATTAAAAGTTCAATAACAAAGCACCTCCCTTTCTATTTAATTTTCAAGTTCCATTCCACATTTTCAAATATAATTCAATCCAATAAAAATATAAACCGAGGTATCTCGGCCTATAGTGATTTAACTATCTTGATTTGAACAGCCAGCGTACGCTTTAATTTTATTACTTTTAGTCAATTCTGTCAAGTTTTTTTCACAAGTTAAGAAGTCAACTTTTCTACAATACTCTCTGTTCCTTTTAACTCTACCTTATAGGCATTTGTACCAATAGCTGATAGGTGATTATTATGTGTTACCATAATAATTTGCCTATTAAACATTTCTGAAGTTCTCTTTAAAAAGTTAGCAACATTAAAAATATATTCTTCGCTTACATGTTTTGCTGGTTCATCTAATATTAAAGGGCCTTCAATAAAAGGTCTATGAATTTGAAGAAAAGATATTCTTAAAGCTAAGGATACAATATCAACAACTCCCCCACCTCTAGACTCAGTAGGTTTAGTTTTAATCTCTTCACCGTCAACATTGGTGATTACATAAAATTCAGCATTTTGTTTTTTATAAGCTTCGTTTATTTCAATTTTAAACTGAGTATTATTTTCAAAAATATACTCTAAACAATTAGTAACAAGGTTTTCTACTTGAACTTTCGCTTGTTCACGGGCAAATTGAGAAGTTTTTTGTAGTAAGATATTAACTTTTTCTAGTAGTTCCTGTTGTTTTTCAATTGAAGCTATTTTTTCATTATTTTCCTTAAGCTGTTCAATAATTTTTTCCCTTTTACCACTTTCTTTTGCATAATATTGTTTTAATAAATCTAAGTAACCTTTTAACTCATCATATTCAGTCATAACATTTATCACATCTTCTCTAATATATCTCTTGGTAATAATTCATTTGCATCTTTGAATAAATTATTAATTTCATTTTCCAATTTTTCTATTTCCATATCTAAATCTTTGGGATTTACTCCTAATTCTTTTAATTCTTTAATTATTTTTTCCTGTTCTTGAGTAAGTTGTTCAAGTCGCACTTCAGCCTTATATTTTAATGTCTTAGCCCTTTCTAAATTTTGCTTTAAATTATTAAGTTCTTTTTCATAATCTGCCAATTTGAGACCTCCTTACCTATAATTATGAATAATATTATTAATAGTGCTGCTGTGTATTTTACTAAAACATAATGGACAAACTTCCAGTTTTGATAATAGTTTATTATACTCTTCCAATAGCTTTTGAGTTTGTAACTCTTCTCTTTTAATTTTCTTTTTAGATATATTTATTTCTCTAATATTTTCATCATATTTTTCCTTAATTGAAATTAATTTATTTTTCTTAACTATCAAGTCATTAATTTTGTTAGTAAACTCTTCAGCAGTATTTACATTAGATAATTTTTCTAAATAAAAATTACCAAAAACTATTCTCTTATTAGAATCTTCTAAAGAAGTCTTTAATTTAACTAATTTATTTAATTTATTATTAAATCTTTCTAAATCCTTAATGTCCTCATCTATTTTATTGGTATGCTTTAATTTTTTTACAATATTTAAATTTTTATCATAGTAGCTATTTACTTTTTTATAGTCTTTATTAGTATCTAATAACTTGGTGAATACTTCCTTTTTCTCTTCTAGCAGCTTATAAGCAGCTTGAGCTTCCTCTAAATTTATTAATTTATTTATAATGTGAGAATTGTATTTAATATTTTTATTTAAATCTTTTAATATATTATAGTTATTGACTATTAAAGTATAGGATTTAATTCTATATTTTAAGTTTTCTTTATAGAGTTCTATCTTATTAATATTATCTAGTTTAGAAATTACTTTATTTATCTTATAGAATTCCTCCATTGTAACTTTTAACTCTGTATTTAATTTTTTTAACTTCTCTGTCTTTTCCTTCTTTTCCTTCATTTCTAATAAAAGCTTATCTATTTCATTAATATCTTTTTCAAGTCTATCTAAATAATCATATTTTTTTAAATCTTCATTTAAATTTTCTTGGAACTTAATTAAATTCCTTCTAGAAGAATTTAAATTAATTATTTCTTTAACTGTATGCCTAATAGCATCATCTATTATATGAACACCTACTAAGCGGCCTATAGCATTGGCTCTTACAGCTTTACTTTCAGACAATAAAAAAGGGCCTTCTAATTGTTCACTAATATTTACAGAGTTAGTTTCCGAAGTATCAAGATGAATTTTACTAATATTAATTTTCTCTTTTATTTCAAGAGGAACAGTATTTCCAAAACCTTGATATATAGTTTCATTTCCTTCAGAATCATAATATAAGTATAAATTTTTACTATTACTTCTATATCTTTGTACTTTAGTATTATCACTAAATATTACAGTAACACTACATTCATTTTCTCCTTCTCTAATGAAAAAATCTCCAGAAGGCTCATTAAAAAGAGCCCATTTTATTCCCCTGATAATAGCACTTTTGCCATGATCAGATGGGCCTACTATAACATTTAAGTGTTCATCAAATTCTAATTCACTATATCTATGTGATTGAAAATTTTTTAAAACTACCTTCTTAATATATTTCATCTTAATTTTGCTCCCTCACTATTTTCATTTGTGATGATGCTATTCTATTTAAGGCTTCCTCTTTAACAGTAGGGCTAACTCCTTCATTGTCAGAAATATCTAATAAGATTTGATTTATATCTAATTTTTCAAAATTTACAGCTGCATCTATTGATTGTTTAAACTCAAATAGTTTTTCATTTTTAAAGATAGTGCTTTCTATTTCTTTTCTGTCTAAAACTTTCTCTCCAGATAAAGCTGATTTTAACGGTATTAATTCAATTTTTATTCCATCCTTTATTTTTATTAAAACAGCCTTAGGAATTCGTTCAATTTCCTTTAAACTATTAGTAATTCGTACTAAACTACCTGGATTTATAAAAAACTTATTTTCCATTTCTAAAACTCCAAAACCAGTATGGTAATGACCAGCCAAGGTTATATCTGCATATGTGCCCTTTATATCGTCAATTAACGTATAGGGAATACCTTTAATAAAAGGGCGATCTAATAACATACCATGAGCCATATGAATAGCGTAATCAGCTTTCTTATCAATATCTTTAACTATATACTTATCTCTATTATTTTCATCATCAATATCATAAGTATAGGGCTGACCAGTAAGTTGAACAACTACATTATCTTTTTCTAGTAAAACTTTATCTCCTTCCTTTATTACATTAACAATATTAATAGCATTAAACAAACCTAACATAGTTCTATTAATAGTACTTGGATTATGTCCATATATATCATGGTTTCCGCAAATAGTATATATGGGCACCTTTATTTCATTTAATATTTTAGCAAATTCACTAACAATAGATATAGATATATCTGGCCTATCAAAAAGATCTCCTCCATGAAGGACATAGTCAATTTTATATTTACTACACAAATTTACTATTTCATTGAATTTCCTTTCTAAGGTTTCCACAAAATTATCTGTTCTATTTTTAGGAGAAGTACCTCTTATATGAGTATCTGTTAAAAATAAAAAATTCAATAATAAACACTCCTTGAAATAAAACCTCCTTAAAGGTAAGGAGGTTTTATTATTCTTTTTCTTTATCTTTTTTATTTTCTTTATTCGTTTTATCTTTATCTATACCTGTATTACTCGGTTTTAAACCATAGTTTTCTCTAATTTTATTTTCTACTTCCTTAGAGACTTCTGGATTTTCAATTAAGAAATCCTTTGCGTTTTCCCTTCCTTGACCTAATTTATGTTCTTCATAACTATACCAAGAACCAGCTTTTTTTATAATATCTGCTTCAACACCTACATCTAATATATTTCCTTCTTTAGATATTCCTGTTCCATACATAATATCAAATTCAGCTTTTTTAAAAGGAGGGGCAACTTTATTTTTAACTACCCTTACTCTTGTTCTATTACCAAGAATATTATCTCCTTGCTTTATAGAGTCAAATCTTCTAATATCCATTCTTACGCTAGAATAAAATTTTAAAGCCCTTCCACCAGTAGTAGTTTCTGGATTACCAAACATAATTCCAATTTTTTCTCTTAATTGATTAATAAATATAACAGTTGCATTAGTTTTGTTAATAGCTCCAGCTAATTTTCTTAAAGCTTGAGACATAAGTCTAGCTTGTAACCCTACATGACTGTCACCCATATCACCTTCAAGTTCAGCTTTTGGTACAAGAGCTGCTACAGAGTCTACAACTATTACATCTATAGCTCCACTCCTTACTAAAGCTTCTGCAATTTCTAAGGCTTGTTCTCCAGTATCTGGTTGAGATATGATTAAATCATTAATCTCAACTCCTAAGTTCTTGGCATAGACTGGATCTAAAGCATGTTCCGCGTCAATAAAACCAGCTATTCCACCTGCTTTTTGCGCCTCTGCAATAATATGGAGAGCCAAAGAGGTTTTACCTGAAGACTCAGGGCCAAATATTTCTATAATTCTACCCTTTGGTATTCCACCAATGCCTAAAGCTATATCTAAACCTAATGAGCCGGTAGAAATTGATTCTACATTTATATTAGAGTTTTCACCAAGGCGCATAATGGAACCTTTTCCAAACTCTTTTTCAATATTTCCGATGGCTGCATCTAAAGCTTTCTCTTTATCACTTTTACTCATAATTTATCCAGTATAACTGGATTTCACCACCTTTCACTTTTCGAACGTGAGTTCCTTACTCCTATATATTATCTTATTTATACCTATTAGTCAATCCTTTATATCAAATACTAACCTTCTTCCTTCATCAAAAGCTCTGGTTGCTGTTCTTTCCTGAATAACTTCCCTAGATCCCGAAAAATTACACTTAATTATTTTAGATTCATACTTTGTTGCTAATCCAATATAAACTAAACCTATATCTTCATTAATACTCTCCTTTTTTGGGCCAGCATATCCAGTTGTAGAAATTGCTAAATCTACATTAGACTTATTTAAAAGGCCTTCAGCCATTTCTTTGGCAACTTCCTTGCTAACAACTGTATATTTTTTTATAGTTTCTTCTTTTACATTTAACTCTTCAATTTTAGCCTCATTACTATAAGTAACAATTCCTCTATGGAAAACTTCAGAAACACCAGGTATTTTTGTAAATCTACTAGCCAATAAACCCCCTGTACAGGACTCACAGAAAGCAATTTTCATATTATATTTTAACAGCAATTCAAATAGCGCTTCTTCAATACTTATATCATTAAAACTGTATATATAATTTCCTACAACTTTATCTATACTTTCAATAGCATCTGCAATATTTTTATTTATTTTCTTAGGATTATAGCCTTTCCCTGTTACCTCAACATCTACTTGCCCTTGCTTGGCATAGGTAGATATTGTTAGATCAGTATTAGATTCAATTATAGGCTTTAGAAGCTCTTCTAAAGAGGATTCTCCTATACCAATAGTCTTAATAGTTTTAGTTTCAATTGTATATTCTTGTTTTAGATGATTCTTTGCATAATTGCTAAACATAGTTTTCATTTCTCTTGGAGGGCCAGGTAGTAATGCAAGAATTTTTTTGTTCCAATTTATTAAAAATCCAGGAGCTGTTCCTATATCATTTTTTAAAATTACACTTTCCTTTGGAACATAGGCTTGCTTTATATTATTATTAGTCATTTTTCTATTAGTTCTTTTAAAATACCCTTTAATTTCTTCTAAAATACTATTATCTAAAACCTGTTCAATGCCTAAGCTTTCGCAAACAATTTCTTTTGTCATATCATCCTGAGTTGGTCCTAATCCTCCAGTAAAAAGAATTATATCAGCTCTATTTAAACTTATATTAATTACATTTTCTAAATCCTTTGGACTATCTCCAACAACAGTATGATAAGAAACATCTACACCTATTTTAGATAGTTCTTTTGATAAGTATTGAGCATTAGTATTAGTAGTATTACCTAAAAGCAATTCAGTGCCTACAGCAACTATTTCGCATTTCAATATACCATCTCCTATTAATTAATCATTTGATTTAAAAACTTGCTTATTTCCATATAGATAATCTATACCAGATATTATAGTAAAAATTACTGCTATATGAAGCATAATTTGATCCATTGGTATATTTATTAATCTAAAAGGATAATTATTTAATAATAATAAAATTACAGCTACAAGTTGAGTAATAGTTTTAATTTTACCTAGCCAATTAGCAGCTATAGTTATACCTTCTGAAGCAGCAATAACCCTTAAGCCAGTTATAGCAAATTCTCTTGCAATAATTACTACAACCATCCAGGATTTTACCATTCCTAATTCTATCATTGATATTAATGCCGCTGACACAAGAAGTTTATCAGCTAATGGGTCCATAAACTTTCCTAAGGTAGTAATTTGATTTCTGCTACGAGCTATGTGACCGTCTAAGCTATCTGTTAGAGCAGCAATAATAAAAATACCAGTAGCTATCATTTGACCATTTTGAATATCTGAAAGTAGAAAAAACATAAAAAACGGTATCATTATGACTCTAAAAATAGTAATCTTATTTGCTAGATTCATTAATAATCTCCCCCAGTTATTACTTCTTTGGAAATTATATAGAGCTAGTTAAAATTAAATATTTGCATTTAGCCCTATATTTATACTAAAAAATCTTTAAATCCATCTAAATACTAAGAATCTAAATCCTCTTTAGTTATTAATACTTTTCGAGGTTTACTGCCTTCAAAACCTCCTATTATCCCTCTTTCCTCCATTTCATCAATTAACCTAGCAGCTCTAGCATATCCAATTCTTAATCTTCTTTGAAGTAAAGATATAGATGCCTGTCCTTCCTTTACTACTAAGTTTATTGCATCAGGTAAAAGTTCATCTCCATTACCCTTAGGGACTTTAACATTCTTCTCAAGGGTTTCAATAATTTCTTCTTTATAATTAGAAACATTTTGTGACTTTAAAAATTCAGTAACTTTATAAACCTCTTCATCTTTAACAAAAGCTCCTTGGACTCTAATAGGTTTTGGAAGATTAGAAGGATAGAAAAGCATATCACCTTTTCCTAATAATTTTTCAGCTCCACCAATATCTAATATTGTTCTAGAATCTGTTTGTGATGTGACTGCAAAAGAAATTCTAGAGGGAATATTAGCTTTTATAGTACCAGTTATAACATCTACAGAAGGCCTTTGAGTAGCAATGATTAAGTACATTCCTGCAGCCCTAGCCATTTGTGCTAATCTACAAATATAGTCTTCTATTTCTTGAGCTGAAACCATCATTAAGTCGGCTAATTCATCAATAATAATGACTATTTGTGGAAGTTTCTCTTTCTTTGTTCCTTTTATTCTTTTATTATAAGAGTCAATATCTCTAACATTATTTTCAGCAAATAATTTATATCTTTTTTCCATTTCATCTACAGCCCAAACTAAAGCAGCATTAGCTTTTTTAGCATCTGTTACAACAGGAACTAGTAAATGTGGAATGCCATTATAGATACTTAGCTCTACAACCTTTGGATCTATTAATAGCATCTTTACCTCTTCAGGTGTAGATTTGAATAAAATACTCATTATAATTGAATTTATACATACACTTTTACCAGAACCAGTAGCACCGGCTATTAAAAGGTGAGGCATTTTATCTATACTTGGAACTATAGGCTTTCCAGATATATTTTTACCCAAGGCTATAGGTACCTTAGATTCACTATATTTAAATTCATCTGAAGTTAATATTTCCTTAAGATTTACTTTTGATTTAACCCTATTTGGCACCTCTATACCTACTACAGATTTACCAGGAATAGGTGCCTCAATACGGACATCAGATGTGGCTAAATTTAAAGAAATATCATTAGAAAGATTAACTATTTTACTGACCTTTACACCTGGGGCTGGTTCTAGTTCATAACAAGTAATAGTAGGACCCTTATTTATTTGGACAACTTGAGTCTTAATGCCGAAACTCTCCATAGTATCTTCAATTTTTCTTGCATTTAAAAGTACTTCTTTTTTATTATTTGCATTTCCTTTAGTTTTAACATCATCTAACATATCAAGTAAAGGCATTTTATAACTTTCCGTTGATTTAGTATTTTTAATAAGTTTATTTCCTACTGTTTTCCTATTTTTTTCTTCATTGTTTTTATAATTTAAAATTTTAATATTTTTATTTTCGGATTTATTGTTAGATTTAGCTTTTTTAGTATTATCATTCACTACAATAGATTTAGAAGGTTTCTTTTTTACCTTTCTTTTTATTAAATCATTAATCCTTATTTCTGTTATCATTATAATATTTATTAAAATAAGGAAAGATATTATAATATAAGAGCCAATAGCACCAAATAATTTTAAAAAAGTAAAGCCTATGATTGACCCTATAATTCCTCCACCATAACCCTTTTCACTAGCTTTTAAGGAGAAATTCATTCTATTTAAGAAACCTACACGATTATTTATATATATATCTAATATAACTAGAAAACATATAAAAATTATGGAAAGGTACAATGCCTTTTTTTCTCCGTTTATATTTATTTTATCTAGTAAAAATAATATTCCTATACATAAAATAATTAATGGAAATATGTATCCACCAAAGCCCATGAGTTTAAAATAAAAACCTCGTAAAATCCTTCCCAATATTCCAGTTTTATCACTAAATAAACTAATAATAGACAGTATAGCGAATGTTACTATAAATATTGCTGTAATTTCTTTGTTATAAAATTTCTTTTTTTTGCCTTTATTCAAAGGTACCACCTCTAGATAAGATTCTATAGAGGATTAAAAAATCCTCTATATTTTAAAAAAATTGACTAGCTATAGTAATAATTCCTAATAGCCATAAGTAATATGAGAAATAATGAAACTTTTTATTCTTTAATAAACTTATAAGTAGCTTAAGGCCAAGTACTCCAACAACTGTTGAAGTTATAACTCCAATAATTAAAGGAACAGAAAAATTAGCACCACCACTAGCTTCTACAGCTTCTTTAATCCCTAAGACTCCTGCTCCAAATGTAGCAGGTAGAGCTAATAGGAAAGAATATTCTATTGCAAGTGGCCTGTCTAAACCTCTTAAAAGGCCTGCTACTATAGTTGAGCCTGAACGAGATATACCAGGCATAATAGCCATACCTTGAAATACACCAATAATAGTAGCATCTAGACTAGACATAGCATTAGCATCTTTATATTCTGCAGTTTTTTTATCTGCTATCCATAATAAACAGCCTGTTACCAAAAAGGCAATACCTATTGCAAAAATTGAAGAATATAGTTTTTCAAATAAATCTTTAAAAAAGATTCCAATAATAGCAGTAGGTATGCTTCCAACGATTATCATTAATGCTAACCTTTGATATTCATTTCTAATCTTCATTTTTTTAGTTTTAAAACCTTGATATATCATTTTAAAGAATTCAGCAATAATTTTTACTATGTCATTGAAATAGACAATTATAATCGAAATCAAGGTACCAAAATGAAGCATTTCAGTAAAAAATAAATTTCCCTCTTTTATACCAAAAAAATGTTGAAGCAGGACTAAATGTCCTGAGCTACTAATTGGTAAAAATTCAGTTACTCCCTGAACAATACCTAATACAATGGATTGTAAAATTGTCACATCAATCCCCCCAATAAAATTTTCTTTGCTTATGATATTATAGCATAATTTTTCTAGTTATACTATTTTATTAAGCTATTTAACTTATCTAAAGCCTTATCAATACCTCCTACTTCATTAATTAATCCACAATCCACTGCTTCCTGCCCTATAAGTATAGTCCCTACATCATTTGCTAATTCATCTGTATCATACATTAAAGCCATTAATTTTTCCTTATCAATTTCAGAGGTTCTTAATATGAAATTAATAATTCTTTGCTGCATTTTTTGAAAATATCTAAAAGTTTGAGGTACTCCAATAACTAAACCTTTAGTTCTAATAGGGTGAATAGTCATTGTGGCAGTAGGAACTATGAAAGAATAATCTGCAGCAGTAGCCAAGGGTACACCTATACTATGACCACCTCCTAGTACTAAAGAAACTTTTGGTTTATCTATGCTATTGATTAATTCAGCTAAGGCTAAACCGGCTTCTACATCTCCTCCTACTGTATTTAAAATAATGAATAATCCTTCTATTTTAGGATTTTGCATAGAAGCAATTAAAAGAGGTATTATATGCTCATATTTAGTAGTTTTTTTATCGGGAGTAGCCAATACATGACCTTCTATTTCGCCAATTATAGTAAGGAATTGAATAGTTTCTGAGATTTCTGGAATTTGGGTCGTTCCAACATCCTTAACATTTTCTTTTACATCCTTCTTATCAGAGTCACCATTTAAAAAGTTATTCATAAAAATCCTCCATTTTTTATTAGGGTTACTTTATATAGTGTCTACTATTTTTACAAAATATATGCCTTACTATAATAAAGAGAAAAAGACGAATTTCTTTTGCAAAATAATAATAAACAAAGAAATCCGTCCTTTTTGTAAAAATATCTATTTATCTAATTCAAAAACTTTATGAAGTACCTTAATGGCTTTATTTAAATCCTTTTCATGAATAAGACACCAAATAGTGTTATGGGAATCAGAAGATTGAAGAATTTTTATTTTTTCTTTTGATAGAGCACTAACAATCCTAGCCATAACTCCAGGTAATCCTTGCATTTTATATCCAATAGCACTTAGCTTACAGCAATCTTCTACTATTTCATATTCATAACTTTCACTATCTAATATTTTAACTAACTTAGTTAAATCTTTTTTGTCAATAGTAAAAACTTTTTTATCTAGAAAAAAGTTTATAAGATCAATACTTATATTGTGCTCCGTTATTTTTTCCATAAGTTTTTCAGTATGATCCTCAGCATCAGTCTTTATATTAACTTGTACTCGTCCTTTTTTATATGTGATTGCAGTAATAATTTTATTACCATATAATTTCTTCCTACTATTATAATAATTAATATCAGGTTCCTCAATAGTAGTTCCAGAACTATTACTAAAAGTATTTTTTATTTTCACAGGTACATTATATTGTTGAGCAATTTCTATAGCCTTAGGATGTATTACTTTTGCTCCATCTTCAGCTAATTGATAAACCTCTGAATAGCACATAGTTTCTAAAACTTTAGCAGTGGGTACTATATTGGGATCGGCAGTCATTACACCATCAACATCAGTATAAATTTCAACAGATTCGCAACTTAATGCTTTGCCTAAGGCTATAGCACTAATATCACTTCCTCCTCGGCCTAAAGTAGTAATTTCTTTATCTGTGGTCATACCTTGGAACCCAGTAACAATGGCAATTTCATTTTTATTTAATGTTTCTATTAATTTAGTTGGTTCAATTCTAGTAATTTCCGCATCCCCAAAATTTTCATCAGTAGTTATACCAGCTTGATATCCTGTAAAAACTTTAGACTTCAGACCTTTTTTATTTAATAAATTTGATAATACTACAGCAGAAATAGTTTCCCCACAGGAAAGGAGCAAATCTATTTCACGATTATCCAAAAAAGTTTTGTCTACAAGGTTTAGTAAAGAATCTGTGGCATAAGGATCACCTGCTCTGCCTATTGCAGAAACAACTACAATAATATTATAATTTTTATTATATTTTGCTATTATTTTTTCAACAACCTTTTCTCGATTTTCATCATTGGCCAATGATGTTCCACCAAATTTTTGTACAACAATATTCATAGGCATCTCTCCTCTAATAAAGCTATCGCTAGTTCATATTATGGCTCTTCTTTTTTAGATGTGAAAATTAAATATCTAATTCAATTATAATCATGTCATTACCAATTTTTCTAATGGAATCCCATGGAATTTCAATGTCATTTCTTTCACCAAATAATTTAAACTGCATCCTTCCATCTGGCATAAGTAAAGATTGAATTTTACCAGTTCTTTTATCTACAATAATATCTGCTTCAGCAATATTTCCTAATCTTTCACCATTATTTAAATTTACGATTTCTTTTCCTCCCAGCTCATAGAGATTCAATAATATCACTCCTTAGTATGTAGTTATAATATATTATATGAAATAGGAGTTTAGTATTATGTTGTTATCAGTTATGATAAGATTTGATATGATACTATTATTGTTCATTAAAAACCAGTATGTCCGAATCCTCCTGGTCCTCTTTCTGTCTCATCTAATTTTTCAACTAGTTTAAACTCAACAGTTTCATATTTTAGAAAAACTAGTTGTCCAATTCTATCTCCCTTTTCTATAGTAAAGGGTTTGTCGCCAAAATTAATCAATATTACCTTAATTTCTCCCCTATAATCACTATCTATGGTTCCAATTCCATTAGCTAAACTAATACCATGTTTTAAAGCCAAACCACTTCTTGCTCGAATTTGTCCTTCATAACCTTTAGGAATAGATACATAAATTCCAGTAGGTACTAAGACTCTACCAAATTGTTCAATAGTAATAGGAGAATCTAGGTTTGCATATAAATCTATACCTGAAGCTCCTTCTGTCTTGTATTCTGGTAAGGGTAAATCACTTTTGTTTACAATTTTAATTTCCATATTTCTCACCTCAATTTAAAATATTATTGACAGTATCAATATTATAACCATCAGTCATTAATTTTTCAATTAATATAGGTAAAGCCTTTAAAGTTTCCTCTGTTGGGTGCATAAGTACGATAGCTGAATTATGTGCTTTGCTTATAACTCTTTCAATAATTACATCCCTTGTACTATCCTCTCTCCAGTCAATAGTATCCACACTCCACATTATTATATCATAATCTAAATCAGTTGCTGCCTTCACAGTGTTGTCATTATAAGCTCCAGATGGAGGTGCAAAATACTTACAGTCTATTCCTAAGGCCTCTTTTATAATATTATGGGCCTTTTCAATTTCTTCCTTGTTACTTTCATAATTTAATTTATCATAATCCCTATGTGAATAGCCATGATTCCCTATTTCATGTCCATCATCATAAATCTTTTTCAATAACTCTCCATTCTCCTCTGCCCATTTTCCAGTAACAAAAAAAGAAATTTTAATATTATTTTCTTTTAATATACCTAACATAGGTATAATATACTCATTACCCCAGTCTACATTACAAGCAAAGGCCAGTACTTTTTCATCTTTAGTGCCTTTATAGAAGATATCTCTATTAAAAGTTTCATCTGCCTTATTAAACAAAGAGTTTATTAAACCAATTAATAAAACAATAAAAACTATAGTCAGAAGAATATATATGGTTTTCTTTTTTAAAAAAATAATTTTCATGTTTAACCTCCCAAATATACATTTATACTATTATATTAAGAGGTCCATATAAATTATTACTAAGAAAAAACATGAACCTTTTTTTGGTTCATGCCTTCACTTATTTTTTATTTATTTTTGATTTATTATCCTTAGTTTCATCCTTAGGTAGGGCAGCTTTTCTAGATAAATTAATTCTGCCTTGATTATCAATTTCAATAACCTTTACCAATACTTCTTCTCCTATCGAAAGAACATCTTCTACTTTATTGATTCTCTCCTTTGAAATATTGGATATATGAACTAATCCTTCTTTACCATTTAATATTTCAACAAAGGCACCAAAGGAAACTATTTTAACTACTTTACCTAAATATATTTCCCCTACTTCAACATCTTTAGTTACTTTTTCTATCATTTCTATAGCCTTTTCTCCACCCTCAACAGTTTCAGAAACTATAATAACTTCTCCATCATCATCAATATCGATCTTTACACCAGTTTCATCAATTATTTTATTAATCATTTTTCCACCTGGTCCTATAATATCTCTAATTTTATCAGTATCTACATTCATAGTAAATATTCTAGGAGCATAGGGAGATAATTCTTCTCTAGGCTCAGAAATTGCTGCATTCATCTTGTCTAATATGAAAAGTCTACCTATTCTAGCCTTTTCTAAAGCTTTTTCTAATATTTCTCTATCTATACCAGATATTTTAATATCCATTTGTATAGCAGTAATACCTTTTTCGGTACCAGCAACTTTAAAATCCATATCTCCAAAGAAATCTTCCATACCTTGTATATCACTTAATATAACAGTATTATTTTCAGACTTCATTAATCCCATAGCAATACCTGCCACTGGAGCTTTTATCGGTACACCTGCATCTAATAAAGCTAATGTGCTACCACATACACTTGCCTGGGAACTAGAACCATTAGAACTTAGTATTTCAGAAACTAATCTAATTGTATAAGGAAATTCTTCTACAGAAGGAATTACTGGCTCTAAAGCCCTTTCTGCTAAAACCCCATGACCTACTTCTCTTCTGCCAGGACCTCTTAGCATTCTTGTTTCTCCTACAGAATAAGGTGGAAAATTATAATGATGCATATAACGTTTAAACTCTTCCTTGGTAATACCATCAATTATTTGAACATCACTAGAAGCTCCTAAAGTTGCAATAGTTAGAGCTTGAGTTTGACCTCTTGTAAATAGCCCTGAACCATGAGTTCTAGGTAATAAGTTTACATCGCAAGATATAGGTCTTATTTCATCTGGTTTTCTATCATCAGGTCTAATTTCTTTTTCTATTATCATTTTCCTAATTTGTTTTCTAACAATATCAGTAAGAACTGCATTAATATCACTTTCATTTTCTGGGTATTTCTCTAAAAATATTTCTAATACTTCCTCTTTTACAGAATTAATTGCTTCCTCTCGTTCCTGTTTTTCAAAAGTATGAATAGAATTTGCTATTTTCTCACTAGCAAAATCCCTTACTTCTTTTTCAATTTCCTTATCAGGACAAAAATCAGGAAACTCTTGTTTTTCTTTTCCTATTTCATCCTTAATCTTTTCAATAAATTCACATATGCCTTGGATCTCCTTATGGGCATAGAGAATTCCTTCTAGCATGGTAGACTCAGGTATTTCATTTCCCCCAGCTTCAACCATCATTATTGCATCTTTTGTCCCAGACACTATAAGATGTAGTTCAGAATTATCCCTTTCATCACTAGTTGGATTAATAATGAATTTATCATCAATCATTCCTACTAAAACAGAACCAATTGGTCCATCAAAAGGTATGTTAGATATTGTTAAAGCTATTGATGACCCAATCATAGCTACAATATCTGGAGTGCAGTCTTGATCTACAGAAAGAACAGTAGCTATAACTTGTACATCATTTCTATATCCTTCTGGAAACAGTGGCCTTATAGGTCTATCTATTAATCTTGATGTAAGTATAGCTTTTTCACTAGGTCTACCTTCTCTTTTAATAAAGCCACCTGGAATTTTTCCAACTGAATATAACCTTTCTTCAAAATCAACACTTAATGGGAAAAAGTCTATTCCCTCTCTAGGTTCTTTAGATGCTGTAGCTGTAACTAATACAACGGTATCGCCATATTGAACTATACAAGAACCATTAGCTTGTTCAGCCACCTTCCCAATTGTTACTTTTAATTCTCGTCCTGATAGATTATATTTGTATACTTTCTCCATACTTAACCTCCTTCATTATATATTGTATCATTATTATTACATTTTACACTGTTAGATTAATGTATTTATCCATATAAATTAATAGAGCGGGAGACCCGCTCTTTATTAACCTCTAATTCCTAGTTTTCCAATAAGATTTCTATATCTTTCAATATCTTTTTTCTCTAAATATCTCAATAGACCTCTTCTTTGACCAACCATTTTTAATAAACCTCTTCTTGAGTGATGATCTTTTTTATGTTCCTTTAGATGTTCGTTCAAAGCATTGATTCTGTGAGTTAAAATAGCAATTTGCACTTCTGGAGATCCAGTATCTCCCTCATGTAATTTGTATTCCTCAATAATTTCTGCCTTTTGTTCCTTTGTAAAATTCATATATTTTCAACCTCCTCATAAATAAATTCACCTTTAGCTAAGTAGCTCACCGAGGTAAACGAGAAACATAGCAAAAGGTATGTCAATCACGATAATTCTAACACAAAACCATTAAAAAGTAAATAGATTATTTAATTTTAGCGTATTTAATATCTTCTTTAATTTGTTTAATTAATTCTTTTTCTGTGTTAAACTTTATCTCATCTCTCATATATTCTAAAAAACTAACCTCTAATTTTTTACCATAGATGTTTTTTTCAAAATCAATAATATGAGTCTCTATTTTTATACCTTTCTCATCATAAGTAGGATTAATACCAACACTAGTGACACTTAAATACTTTTCATTATCAATAATAGTATTAGTTTTATAAACTCCAAACTTCGGTATAGTGAAGTTATGGTCCACCTCTAAATTAGCAGTAGGAAACCCTAACCTTCGACCTCTTTTATGACCATCTATTACTTTCCCTTTAATTGAATAATTTCTTCCTAGAAGACTATTTGCCTTTAATATATTACCCTCTTTTATAAGTTTTCTAATAAAGGTACTACTTATTAACTCTCCATCTATACAAACGGGGTTAACTACAACTACTTTAAAACCATATTTTTCACCAAATTCTCTAAGGGTATCTGCATCACAAGAGGCCTTATAGCCAAATTTATAATTAAAGCCAACAACTACAACTTTTGTATTTAATTTATCTAGTAATATTTTCTTTACAAACTCCTCACCAGGTAAAGACATTAATTCTTCGTTAAAATCTATAGTATATACAGTATCAATATCTAAATCTTGAAGAATAGATAATTTTTGTTCATTATCACTTAATAAAGTTAAATCTTTATCCTTTCTAGTAATAAGACGGGTATGATTTTGAAAAAATAATACAGAACTTTTTATATTATTAATTTTAGCTTCTTCTTTTACAGTATTTATTAGAGCCTGATGACCAATATGCAGGCCATCAAAATCTCCCAAGACAATAGCTACCTCTTCATTGTATAAGGTATTATTTACACTAATTATTTTCATTATATTATCACCTTTATACTAGGACTCTAATCATTTTCAATAATTCTTGTCCATCCCTTTTAATAATTTTACCTATACCTAAAAAATTTTCTTTACTATATACTTTTAAAATATCATTGTAATTATAATCAATATTTAAATTCTCAACAGGAATCATTACTCCATTTATAATTTTACTATAATATTTATCCTCTAATATAATATTAGAATAATTTACCAAACCTTTATCAATAGGAAGTATTAAAGATTTTATAGAATCTTTATTCTTTCCCTTAATAGAATTAAGTCCTATAGAATCCTCAATTTTAAAATCACTAACACTAGTTCTAGTTAAATAAGACATATATCCATAAGTCCCTAATTTATGGCCTATATCATTACACAAAGTTCTTATATAAGTACCAGCAGAACATTCTACACGAAATAGCACCTTATTATTTCCATCTATTTCCAGTATGTCTAAATGGTAAATAGTTACCTTTCTAGACTTTCTTTCTACAACTTTTCCTTCTCGGGCTAATTCATAAAGTTTCTTGCCTTTAAACCTAACTGCTGAATACATAGGAGGTACCTGATTTAATTCTCCCTTAAAACTGTTGAAAGCTTCAGATATATCCTTACTACTTACTTTTTTCTTGGACTGCTTTAAAACCTTTCCCTCTGAATCCTGTGTATCAGTTTCATAGCCTAGGGTTAACTCTCCAATATAAGATTTTTTTGATCCTAATATATATTGACTTATTTTAGTAGCCTTTCCAGTACACAACACCAAAACTCCACTAGCCATAGGGTCAAGGGTTCCCGTATGTCCAACTTTTTTTATTTTCAATTCTCTTCTTACAGTAGATACTACATTAAAAGAAGTCATACCTGGTGGTTTATAAATATTCAAAATTCCATCCATATTCATCACCTTAAATAGCCCTTTATACTATTTAGAATACTTTCTTCTGCTTCTCCTATATCCTTAAAAATAGTACAGCCTGCAGCTCTTTTATGTCCACCACCATTAAATTCTAAACATACTTTTGAAACATCTAAATATTTTTTAGAACGAAGACTTAATTTAATTTCTTTATTGTCATACTCTTTTAAAACACAGGCAACCTCTACATTTTCTATATCTCGAATAAAAGATATTATACCTTCCGTATCTTCCATTGTAGCCTCATTATCCTCTAGCATTTTTTGAGTAATTTTAATAGTACCAACTTTCCCATCATAATAAAGATTTAAATTCCTTAAAGATTCAATAAAAAGCTGTGTTCTTTCTAAACTCCTATTTTGATATAATTGAGTAGTTATACTATTTAAATTTATACCCTTATCCAATAGATCTGCTGCTACTCTATGGGTATTAGAACTTGTGTTATCATACATAAAACTACCAGTATCACTTGAAATAGCCACATATAAACATTCAGCTATATCTTTATTTATAGGGATATTAAGTTCTTTAATTAAATAATAAACCATTTCTCCAGTTGAACTGGCAGAGGAAGAAACTATATTAATATGACCAAAATTATCATTTGTTATATGATGATCAATATTAAGTATCTTATCAGCTTTAAGTGCAATTTCCTTTCCAGAACCTAATCTATCTAAATCGCTACAATCTAAAGCTATAAACAAATCAATTTTTTCATCTTTTGTAGGTTTACTAATTAAGTGGACATTAGGCAAAAATTGATAGTCTTTTGGTATATTATCTACCTTTAAAATATGAACAGTTTTACCAATCTCTTTTAATGCCATACCTAATGCCAATAAAGAGCCTATGTTATCCCCATCAGGATTTATATGAGAGCCAATATAAATGTTTTTACTATTATTAATAATCTCTATTCCACCAGATAATAACTGTTCTAGGTTTTTAGACATATTATTTGCTCCTTTTTTCTTCATCTTCCTTTTTAACCTTATCTATTAACTTAGATATATATATTCCTTGCTCTATTGATTTATCTATATGAAAAACAGGCTCAGGCAAATGTCTTAGATCAACTCTATTACCTATTTCCCTTCTTATAAAACCCTTTGCACTTTCTAATCCTTCCAAAGTTTTTTCCTTCTCTAAATCATCACCAAGAACACTAATATAAATATTTGCATAGCTAAGATCATTAGTAACATCTACCCTTGTTATGCTAGTCATATTATTAATTCTTGGGTCCTTTAATTCATAATTTATTATCTCCGCAGTAACTCTTTTTATTTCTTCAGAAATTCTATTTAACCTTTTTGGTCTCATTAAAGTACACCTCTATCTTCTTACTTCTTTTAATATATAAGCTTCTATTATATCTCCTTCTTTAATATCATTGTAATTTTCAATTCCCAGTCCACTTTCATAGCCTGTAGTTACCTCTCTAACATCATCTTTAAACCTCTTTAATGATGAAACATCTCCTTCATGTACAACTATATTATCTCTTAACAATCTAACCTTACCATTTCTAGTAACCTTACCTTGCTGTACATAAATGCCTGCAACAGTACCAATTTGTGGCACCTTAAAAGTAGCTCTCACTTCTGCTCTACCAATAACTTCTTCTACAATTTTAGGTTCATGCATTCCTAAAATAGCAGATTTTATATCATCAATAGCATCATAGATAACTCTATAGGTCCTAACATCAACATTTTCTCTTTTAGATAAATCTATTGCAGTAAGAGTCGGTCTTACATTGAAACCTATAACTATTGCATTAGATGCTGCAGCTAACATGACGTCACTTTCTGTTATACCGCCAACTCCACCATGTATAATATTTATTTTAACCTCATCAGTTTCTAATTGCATTAAAGTTTGATTAATAGCCTCAATAGAACCTCTTACATCAGCTTTAATTATTACATTTAATTCTTTAACTTCCCCTTCTTTAATTTGCTCAAATAAATCATCTAATGAAACTTTATGATTTGCCTTTAACTTTTCTTCTCTTCGAATCTCCTGTCTTTTTTCAGCAAAATCTTTTGCTAGTTTGTCATCTTCAGTAGCATATAACATTTCCCCTGCATTTGGAACTTCAGATAATCCTAAAATCATAACAGGTATAGAAGGTGTAGCAGTTTTTACTCTTTCGCCATTATCATTGAACATAGCACGAACCCTTCCAAAAGCAGATCCAGAAACTACCATATCCCCTACCTTTAGAGTTCCTTTTTGGACAAGAACAGTGGCTACAGGACCTTTTCCTTTATCCAATTGAGCATCAATTATAGTCCCTACAGCTTTTCTACTGGGATTGGCTTTTAATTCCTCCATTTCAGCAACTAATAACACCATCTCCATTAATTCATCTATACCCTCATTTCTTAGTGCTGACACAGGGACACATATAGTGTCTCCACCCCAATCTTCAGAAACTAAACTATACTCTGTTAACTCTTGCTTAATCCTATCAGGACTTGCCTCTGGTTTATCCATTTTATTAATAGCTACTATTATTGGGACATTTGCAGCCTTAGCGTGGTTAATAGCCTCTACAGTTTGTGGCATAACCCCATCATCTGCAGCTACTACTAAAATAGCTATATCCGTTACTTGAGTTCCCCTAGCCCTCATAGCAGTAAAAGCCTCATGGCCAGGAGTATCTAAAAATACAATTTTCTTATCATTATTTGACACTATGGAAGCACCTATATGTTGAGTTATACCTCCAGCTTCCTTTTTTGTTACTTGAGTTTTTCTAATAGCATCTAAAAGAGAAGTCTTACCATGGTCAACATGCCCCATTACAGTCACGACAGGAGGTCTAGGTTTTAAATCTTTTTCATCATCTTTATAATCTAAATCAAACTGTTCAAATTCGTCCTCTACAATTTCGTCAATTTCTTCAATAGGTTCAATTGATATATTAAATTCATCTGCTATAATACTTGCAGTATCAAAATCTATTTCTTGATTTTGATTTGCCATAATTCCTAAACCTATTAATTTAGTAATTAATTGACTTGAAGAAATACCTATTTTCTCCGCTAAATCTTTTACTATAATAGAATCCCCTATCTGAAGAACGTTTTTCTCTTCCTTTTCATTAGTCTCTTCACTACTATTTCCTTCATCTTCTAAAAGTTCCTTAATTAATTCAGCTTCCTCATCATTAATAGTACTCATATGACTGGTAATATCTAAATCTAAATCACTTGTTTTTTCTATTAAATCTTTACTATTCATACTTAATTCTTTAGCTAATTCATATATTCTAATTTTTGTCAAATTATACACCCCCATTATTATTTATAGGTGAGTCATCTTCCTCTAGCCCCTCTTTTTCCTCCTTATACTGACTTTCATTTTTTATATCAATTTTCCAATTTGTAAGCTTTGCAGCCAATCTAGCATTTTGGCCTTCCTTACCTATGGCTAATGAAAGTTGATAATCCGGAACAACAACTACGGCAGACTTTTCTACCTCTTTAATTTCTACTTTTAAAGCTTTCGAAGGACTTAAGCTATTTGCTATAAACTCATCCATATCTTTACTCCAAACTACAATATCAATTTTTTCACCATTTAATTCATCAACTATTGCCTTTACACGGCTACCTTTAAATCCAACACAAGCACCTACTGGATCTACATTAGAATCCTTTGAGCTGACAGCCATTTTCGTCCTAGAACCAGCTTCTCTAGAAATAGCATATATATCTACTATTCCCTCATGAATCTCTGGTACTTCTAATTCAAATAGTCTTTTTACCAAATCTGGATGGGATCTTGATAGTATAATTTGAGGCCCTTTAGTAGTTTTCTTCACTTCTAAAATATAAAGCTTAAGTCTATCACCCTGTTTATATACTTCTCCCTCTATTTGCTCATTAGGGGGAAGTATTCCCTCAGTTCTACCTAAGTCTATATAAGCAACATTTTTACTTACCCTTTGAACCAGTCCAGTAATTATTTCATTTTCCCTATCTATAAACTCGCCAAATATTACATCTCTTTCTGCTTCTTTTATTTTTTGCATTACAACTTGTTTAGCTGTTTGGGCTGCAATTCGTCCAAAGTTTTTCGGTGTTACTTCTAAATTAACAATATCTTCTAATTGGAATTTATCATCAACTTTTTTTGCTTCCTCTATATTAATTTCCAAAAATTCATTTTCCACTTCATCAACAACAACCTTCTTTGCAAAAACCTTTACCTCACCAGTTACCTTATCAATTTCAACGTTAACATTTTGAGAAGAACCAAAATTTTTCTTGTATCCTGAAATTAATGCAGATTCTAATGCATCAAAGATAATGTCTTGAGAAATTCCTTTTTCTCTCTCTATTTCTTCAAGAGCCTCTATAAACTCAGCATTCATTCTAAATAAACCTCCTCTAAAATTTAACAGCTAATTTAATTAGAGATATTGTTTCTTTAGGAAGTTGGGTCTCTATTCCTTGATCATCTCTAATTTCTACGTACTCTTCATTAAAACCTATCAATTCCCCAGAATATTTTTTCTTCCCATTTAGATTACTATATAAGCTAATATCTACATCTCTTCCCATATTTCTATTTAAGTCCTTGTCTGTTTTTAAAGGTCTATCCAAACCAGGAGATGAAACCTCTAAATAGTAACTAACTTCTATAATATCAACTTCATCTAACTTTTCACTGACAATCTCACTCATTTTCTGACAGTCATCTAAATTGACACCACCAGGCTTATCTATATATATTCTTAGAAAATATTCCGAATGTTCCTTAACAAACTCTAAATCTACTAATTCATATCCTAAAGCCTCAGCAGCTAATGTACTAATTTCATTCGCTGAATCTAGTATTTTTTTCCTACTCAATTAAATCACCTCCACAGTATAAACCTATTTTTTCTTAAATTAAAAATATTATTCTTTTCTATAAATAAAGTAAAGAGTGGGTCCACCCACTCTCTACTGAAAAAAGATTCCTCTCATTGTCAATATCATTATAACATAGTATAATGAAAAATCAAATATTAAAAAGGTTTATCTGGTTACTTTCTGGTAATCCATAGAAACAATTATGCTCCTTCAAAGCTTCTATTACCGTCTTACTAACCTTAGCTCTAGTAGCAAAGTCTTCTATAGATATAAATTTCCCTTTTTCTCTTTCCTTAACAATATTTCTAGCAGCCGTTCCTCCAACTCCTTCTATAGTTTTTAATGGTGGAATAATACCATTAGTTCCTATTAAGAATTTGTCACTGTGGGATTTATATAAATCTACCTTTTCAAAATTATACCCTCTACAATACATTTCTAAAACAACTTCCAATACAGTTAATAAATTTTTTTCCTTTGCTGTTTTATCATTACCTAAACTTTCTAATTGCCTTATCTTTTCTTCCACAAACTTTTTACCTTTCAACACTAAACCTGCATCAAAATCATTAGCTCTAGTGGTAAAATAAGTAGCATAAAAGGCTTCTGGATAATGAACCTTATAATAAGCAATCCTAAAGGACATCATAACATAGGCTGCAGCATGAGCCTTAGGGAACATATATTTTATTTTATTACAAGAATCTAAATACCAATCCGGCACATTAATTTCCTTCATCTGCTTTTCATCATCAGCACTTAAGCCTTTACCTTTTCTAACTTTCTCCATTATTTGGAATGCTAACTTTTTATCTAGTCCCTCATAGATTAAATAAAGCATAATATCATCTCTTGTAGAAATAACATTACTTAAAGTAGCCCTTCCTTCCTTTATTAAATCCTGAGCATTATTTAACCAAACATCAGTACCGTGAGAAAGACCACTTATTCTTACAAGTTCTGCAAAAGTGGTTGGCTGTGTATCAACTAACATTTGTCTTACAAACTTAGTTCCAAACTCAGGGATCCCTAAAGTTCCTACTTCACAATTAAGGTCTTTTTCATTAAGGCCTAAAGGTTCAATACTTGTAAATAGCTTCATAGTCTCTTCATCATCCAAAGATATTTTAAGAGCATCCTTATCAGTAATATCCTCTAACATCTTTATTATAGTAGGAACATCATGACCTAATATATCTAATTTTAGTATTTGTTCACTTATAGAATGATAATCAAAATGAGTCGTGATAACTCCAGAATCTTTATCATTTGCTGGGTATTGAATAGGCGAAAAATCATAAATATCTTTATACTCTGGTACAATCATAATACCACCTGGATGCTGTCCTGAAGTTCGTCTAACACCAGAGCACCCTTCAACCAATCTATTAATTTCAGCTGGATGAACATAGCCATCTTTTTCATCAAAATATTTTCGTACAAATCCATAGGCAGTTTTACTTGCAATAGTTCCAATAGTACCTGCCCTAAAGACATAGCCTTCCCCAAATAAATCCTCTGTATACTTATGGGCTACTGGCTGATACTCACCAGCAAAGTTTAAATCTATATCTGGCTCTTTATCCCCTTCAAAACCTAAGAATACTTCAAAAGGTATATCATGGCCATCTTTATCTAATCTATTATTACAATTTGGACAATCCTTATCAGGTAAATCTATGCCAGATGCCACAGAACCATCTTCTATAAATTCACTATACTTGCATTTTGGACATACATAATGAGGAACTAAAGGGTTTACCTCTGTTACTCCACTCATAGTAGCTACAAAAGAAGAACCAACAGAACCTCTAGAACCAACTAAATAACCATCCTTTAATGATTTATTAACAAGTTTTTCAGCAATAATATACATTACTGCATATCCATTTTCTATAATTGAATTTAATTCTCTGTTTAATCTTTTCTCCACAATATCTGGTAATGGATCTCCATAAATATCTTTTGCTTTATTAAAGGTAATGTCTTTTAATTCTTCATCTGAACCTTCAATTACTGGCGGATAAGTTCCCTCTGGAATTGGTCTTAAATCATCACAAGCATTGGCCACCTTTTGGGTATTATATATAACAACTTCCTTTGCTTTTTTCTCTCCTAAATAATCAAATTCAGCTAGCATTTCATCTGTTGATTTAAAATATAAAGGTGGTTGTATATCTGCATCTGAAAAACCTTGGCCAAACATTAAAATTCTTCTATAGATTTCATCTTCAGGCTCTACGAAATGAACATCACCTGTAGCAACTACAGGTTTTCTAAATCTTTCCCCTAAACCAACAATTTGCTTATTTATTCTTTTAAGTTCCTCTTCATCTTTCACTAAACCATTTCTAATTAAATGGTTATTATTGCCAACAGGTTGAATCTCTAAATAATCATAAAATTCAACAATACTTCTTATTTCATTAAAATTCTTATTAGTTAATATAGCCTTGTATAGTTCTCCAGCCTCACAAGCACTTCCAATAATTAAACCTTCTCTATATTTGTCCAATATAGATTTTGGTATCCTAGGCTTACGATAAAAATGTTCTAAATGGGACAAAGATACAAGTTTATATAAATTCTTCAATCCAGTTTGATTCTTCGCTAATATTACTATATGAAAAGTTTCTTCATTTTTTATATTTTTATTAGAAAGCAATCTTTTATTTATATCATCTAAAGTTTTAATACCCTTATCAGATAATGCATCTAAACATTTCAAGAAAATATTAGCAGTAGCCTCTGCATCATTTACTGCCCTATGGTGGTCTTTTAATTCCACATGTAAATATTTAGCTACCCTATCTAATTTATAGCTTTTTAATTGGGGAAATAAAGCTCTCGTCAATCCCAGAGTATCTAATACTGGATTAGTTATATTAATCCCTATTTTAGAGAAATTTTCCCTAATAAAGCCAATATCAAAACTTGCATTATGGGCAACTAATATTGTGTCTTTAATGAACTCATAAAATTCGGGTAGTATTTCATTAACTTTAGGCTCATCCTTTACTAATTCATCACTTATTCCTGTAAGTTCTACAATTTTCTCTGGTATAGGTACTCCTGGATTTACTAACTGGTTATATCTATCAACAATTTTACCACCCTTAATCTTTACTGCTCCTATTTCAGTAATTCTATCATTCTTAGGGGAAAAACCAGTAGTTTCAATATCAAATACTACATAGCTGTTGTTTATATCATCGTTTGTCTCCGATACAATAAGCTTACTATCATTTATTAAATAACCTTCTAGGCCATAAATAACTTTTATACCTAGTTCTTCACTAGCATACATAGCATCTGGAAAACCTTGTACAACTCCATGATCAGTTATAGCAATTGCTTCATGACCCCATTCTTTAGCCCTTTTAGCTAAGTCGAAAAAATTAGTAACTCCATCCATAGAACTCATTTTAGTATGAAGATGAAGTTCTACTCGTTTTTCATCAGAATAATCTTTTCTCATAGGCTTTTCGACTACATCTAATGATTTAAGCATTATTACAGTATATCTAGAGTAAGTGTCATATACTGCATTGCCTTCTATTTTTACAAAAGCTCCATTTTTAACATGGTTTTCAAACTCTTCATAATCTTTTTTGCCTAAAAATACTTTTACGGCCATAGAATAAGTATAATCCGTTATATTAAAGGTAAATAATTTTTTATTTCCCCTTATATCCCTAGTTTCTAAATCAAATACTTCTCCCATAACTACTACATTGCCACTTTCATTATTTACATCCTTAATAGGGATTATATCCCCCTTTATTTTCTTACCATAGGAATATCCATTACTTAAGGTTCTAGGTTTATTAACCTCCTTATTATTAGAAGAATTCACCATTCCTTTAGCAATTTCTTTTTCAGCCTTAGCAGATTTTTTAACTATTTCTCCATTTTGTTCCCTAAGGCTTTTACTTATAATTTCCACCTTAATATTTTTATTTAGTTCATTATTTATTTTCTCTTGAATTTTCCTATCTACTGAATTATTTTTTATAGCATATAACAATATTTCATTACTAACTTTTAAAATTAAACTATTGTTATTGACTTCCCAATCTAGTTTATCCCCCCAAGCTGTACTTGAAGGGACCTGATTTTGGATTAAATATAGTATATTATTCCAATACTTATCCATTATATCTTTAACACTAATATTCTCTAAATCATAGTTAATTCTAAAATTAATATGGAACCTATGATTAAATTTAGTAGTAAAATATTCTTTTAATAACTTAAATATTTTATCATCTATTATAACCTTTGAAGACAGTATTATATTTAATATATTTTTTTCAGTATTTACATATACTTTTTTTAAATAAAGATTTTCTATATCACTTATTCTTTTAAGTTTAGAATTATCATCTATAATTGATTCTAATTTTTTTCTTGGCATATATTTTTTAGGGTCCCCCCTTTAACGCTTATAGTAATACATTAGTTATTATAATTTATAGTTCTTCTATTTCTTTAATCAATTCATCTAGTAAATCTTCTTCCTTTACCTTTTTTATAATCTTTCCTTTTTTAAAGATTATACCGTTTCCTTTACCTCCTGCAATGCCTATATCCGCTTCTTTTGCTTCTCCTGGTCCGTTAACTACACAGCCCATTATAGCAACCTTCAATGGCTTTTTAATAGGGTCTAATCTTTCTAAAGCCTCTTCTACAATTTTAATTAAATCTATTTGAGTTCTACCACAGGTAGGACATGAAATAATTTCCACGCCCTCATTTAATAAATTTAAGGACCTAAGTATTTCCCGTCCCACCTTTACCTCCTCTACAGGATCACCTGTTAGGGAAACTCTAATAGTATCACCTATACCCCTAGAAAGTAAAGAACCTATGCCTACAGCTGATTTAATAGTTCCTTGCCACGGTGGACCTGCTTCCGTTATACCTAAATGGAAAGGATAATCTACTAATTTAGCCATTTTTTCATGGGATTTTATAGTTAAATCCACATTACTTGCTTTTAAAGAAATTTTTATATTATCATAATTCATATCCTCTAATATTCGTACATTTTCTAAGGCACTATAGACTATGGAATCTGCATTGACTCCGTTATATTTCTCTAAATATTCTTTTTTTATAGAACCAGAATTAGCACCTATTCTAATGGGTACATTTCTTTCTTTACATATCTTTACTACCTCTTGTATCTTTTGTTTTGAGCCAATATTACCAGGATTAATTCTTAAGCAATCAGCCCCACTTTTCACTGATTCAATTGCTAATTTATAGTCAAATTGTACATCAGATATTAAGGGAATATTTATTTCTTTTTTAATTTCATCTATAGCCTTACAAGATTCTATATCTGTTACAGCAACCCTTATTATATGACAACCTGCCTCTTCCAAGTCCTTTATTTGTTTAACTGTTGAATCTATATCTTTAGTATCTGTATTAGTCATAGATTGGACAGTAATAGGTGCATCACCACCAATTGGTACATCTCCAACCATAATTTTTTTGCTCTTCCTTCTTTCCACAATATCACCTTCCCAATAGCTTAAACCTAACAATATCTGTATAGGTAACAAATACCATTAAACCTAATAATAATACAAATCCTATAAGATGTATAACACCTTCCTTTTCTGGATCCATTGGTTTGCCCCTAAACAACTCTATAATTAAAAATAATATTCTACTACCATCTAAAGCAGGAATAGGTAATAAATTAAAAAAACCTAAGTTTACACTAATATATCCCATTAAAGAAAGTACATTTATAAACCCATATTTAGCTGCATCACCTATAGTATGAATTACTCCTATAGGACCAGATAAATAATCAGACGTTACTTCACCTCTAAATAACATTCCTAAAAACTGAAACATAAGTTTTAATATTGTACCAGTTTCTTGAAAACCAGCCTTTATTGATAACAGAAATCCTTTTTCTATTACTGGTGCTATTCCTATCATTATTCTTTCTTCTTCTTTATTAAAAGTTGGTATTAAAGCAACATCTTTTGTTTCCCCATTTCTAAGTATTGTAATTTCCATTTCTTCATCTGCTTTGGCATTACTTATTTCTACAACTATAGAGTTCCAACTTTTTACGTTTTTATTGTTAATTCTAACAATTGAATCTCCAGATTCCAATCCAGCCCTATAGGCAGGTGAATCTACTACAGGTTCTTGAATCACCGTTGTAGGTACTCCAACTATACCTGAAATAATTGAATATACAATAATAGCCAATATGAAATTCATAATAGCACCTGATACAACTACAGCCATTCTTGCCCATATTGGCTTATTATTAAAACTTCTCGGATCATTAGAATGTTCATCTTCACCTTCCATTCTTACATATCCACCTATAGGTAATGCCCTTATAGTATAATCAGTTTCACTAGTTTGTTTTTGATATAATTTAGGTCCCATACCAATAGAAAATTCATGTACCTTAATTCCAACTAATTTTGCTACTGCAAAATGTCCAAATTCATGGAACAAAATTACAAATAAAAATACAAAGATTGCCGCTATTGCTGTTTGCAAAAGATTCACCCCTAAGTAAAAAAGTATTTTATATAATAATATACTGCTGGTGCAGTTAAAAGTATGCTATCGAACCTATCTAAAACTCCACCATGACCAGGAATTATATTTCCAAAATCTTTTATTTTAGTAGCCCTTTTTATTTTCGATGCTGCTAAATCTCCTAGTTGCGCTATTATTGAAACTACTATCCCCAGTATTATTAAAGCCCCTATTTCCTTTAACCCCATAAATTTTGAAAACAATACAGTCAATAATACACTACCTAATACCCCGCCTATTGAGCCACCAATTGTCTTATTTGGGCTAATACTAGGGCATAATTTTTTTGTACCGAATAAATTCCCAGATATATAGGCAAAAGTATCAGTTCCCCAAGCAATTATATAAACTAGCCATATATATTTAACTTTGTCTAGATATACAATATGATTCAAAAAAAATGGTATATAAAACATACTAAGAAAAGTAACAGCAGTATCCTGGAAACTTACTTCTTTTTTGAAAACAGGTATTATTAATAGTAAAGCAAGGAAAATTGCTATTAAAAATTCTAAAGATAATAAATTAATTGCTAAATTTCTAAAAAACAAAGCTATAGCAAATAAATATCCTATAATTTTTATGGGTTTATATTTTATATTTTCTAATGCTATATAAAACTCATAAAGTCCTACTAAAGAAAGCAATAAAACTAAACCATTTAATAAAACTCCACCTTTCATGGTTATAAATATTATTAAAATAAGACCTACTATCCCACTAATACTTCTAATTAATAGCTCTTTCACTTAAATTCCTCCAAACCGTCTTTCCCTATTTTGATAATCAACAATTGCTTGGTAAAACTTTTCCTCATCAAAATCCGGCCAATAAATATTTGAAAACAAAAATTCAGTATATGCTATTTGATATAGTAAAAAATTACTAACCCTCAATTCACCACTAGGTCTAATAAGTAAATCCGGATCTGGTTGACCTTTAGTATATAAATAATTAGAGAAAGTATTCTCATTTAAATCATCTATATCCATTTTACCCATTTTTACATCTCTTAATAAATTTTTTACACCATAAATTATTTCATCTCTACCGCCATAGTTTAATCCAATATTAAGAATCATACCCGTATTATTTTTAGTTTTTTCTACAGCCCTTTCTACTTCCTTTCTAGGAGCTTCTGGAAGTTTAGAATAATCTCCTAAAATTATTATTTTAACATTATTTCTATGAATTTTGTTTAATTCATATTTAATATAATGAACTAGTAATTTCATAAGCCCTTCTATTTCGGTCTCTGGTCTTTTCCAATTCTCAGTAGAAAAAGCATATAAAGTTAAATGTTCTATCCCTATATTACCAGCCACTTCAACTATTTCTTTAACTCTTTCTACACCTACCTGATGCCCATAGTTTCTTGGCATATGCCTCTTTTTCGCCCATCTTCCATTCCCATCCATAATAATAGCTATATGCTTCGGCAAATTATTCATATCTATTTGTGATTTCAATTTATCCTTCTTTTTCATACTATAAGGCCTCCAATCAGCAAAAACCCCTTCTTTTTAAGAAGGGGGTAATTTTAAATCTCCATCAATTCTTCTTCTTTTACCTTAGTTATCTTATCAATTTCCTCAATATACTTGTCAGTAATTTTTTGTACCTCTTCTTCAGCTAATTTTTGTTCATCTTCGCTAATTTCTTTGTTTTTTTCCATTTTTTTAATTTTATCATTAGCTTCTCTTCTAGTATTTCTTACTGCTATTTTAGCATTCTCAGCGTTTTTACCTACTACTTTAGCTAAATCTCTTCTTCTTTCTTCTGTTAATTGAGGTATAGGTAATCTTATAAGTTTTCCATCATTTGAAGGATTTAAACCTAAATCTGATTTTAAAATAGCCTTTTCAATCTCAGGTATTAAATTTGGGTCCCAAGGTTGTATTACTAACAATCTTGGTTCTGGCGCGGAAATACTAGAAACTTGATTTAGAGGAGTCATTACACCATAGGATTCAACAGTAATCTTATCAAGTAAGGCTGGATTAGCCCTTCCTACCCTAATGCCCATAAGCTCTTCTTTAAAAGCATTAATTGAGCTTTTCATTTTTTCTTCTGTTTCCTTATGAACATCTAAATACATATTTATTCCTCCTTAATATGTGTACCAATTTTTTTACCTAGAACAACATTAACAATATTGTCCGGTTCATCAATACCAAAAACTATCAAAGGAATGTTATTATCCATACATAATGAAGTAGCAGTAGAATCTATTACTCCTAATCCCATATTTAATATATCTATGTAACGTAAATTTTCAAATTTTTTAGCCGAGAAATTTTCATTAGGATCTGAATCATAAACTCCATCTACACCTTTTTTTGCTAATAATATTACCTCTGCTTCGATTTCGGCAGCTCTTAGAGCAGCAGCTGTATCTGTTGAAAAGTAAGGGTTACCTGAACCAGCTGCAAATATTACTACTCTATTTTTTTCTAAATGTCTAATTGCTTTTCTTCTAATATAAGGTTCGGCAATTTGTCTCATTTCTATAGCTGTTTGAACTCTAGTTTTTACGCCTATTTTTTCCAGGGCATCTTGTAAAGCAAGTCCATTTATAACAGTTCCTAACATTCCCATATAATCTGATGTAGTTCTATCCATTTGTTTAGCACTACGCCCTCTCCAAAAATTTCCTCCTCCGACTACAATACTTACTTCTACCCCAATTTCATGAATTTTTTTTACTTCTTCAGATATAGTAGAAATAGTTTTCTCATCAAGTCCAAATCCTTTATCACCAGCTAATGCCTCACCACTTAGTTTTAAAATTACTCTTTTATATTTTGGTTGGGACATATTAACACTCCTTAATGCTCATTTAGTTATCTATTGTATTAATGGAGAACAATATTGTTCTCCATTAATACAATAGATTATTTTTAGATTACCTTTCCATTTGTTTTGCAACTTCTGCAGCAAAATCTTCTTCTCTTTTTTCTAGTCCTTCTCCAACTGCAAATCGTTCAAATCTTCTTATTTTTATATTTTCACCTATTGTTGATATTTTTTCATTCAATAAATCTTTAACCTTCTTGTCGCCATCCTTTATATAAGGTTGTTCAAGTAAACATACTTCTTCATAATATTTCGCAATTCTACCAGATACTATTTTCTCAGCAATATGTTCAGGTTTCCCTTCATTTATTGCTTGTTGAAGCAAGATTTCTTTTTCTTTTTCTAATTCTGCCTCTGGTACATCTTCTTTTGCAACATACGTAGGATTTGATGCAGCTACTTGCATCGCTATGTCTTTAACAAATTTTTTAAATTCATCGGTTTTAGCAACAAAATCCGTTTCTGAATTTACTTCAACTAACACACCAATTCTGCCATTATGTATATATGCATCCACAAGGCCTTCAGCTGCAATTCTATCAGATTTTTTAGCTGCTTTTAATAATCCTTTTTCTCTTAGAAGAACTATTGCTTTATCTATATCACCATCAGTTTCCACTAGGGTATTTTTACAATCTAACATTCCTGCACCAGTTTTTTCTCTTAATTCCTTTACTAAAGCTGCACTTATTTTCATCTTTTCCCTCCTATATTGTTAAAAAGGGTAAGAGCTGTAAGGGAAAATCCCTTTATAAAACCCTTACCTTTTATAAATTGATTATTCTTCTATATCTAATTGTTCCCCTTGTTTACCTTCTAACACTGCATTAGCCATTGTTTCAGTTATAAGTTTAACTGCTCTTATAGCATCATCATTTCCAGGAATAACGTAATCAACTTCATCTGGATCACAATTTGTATCTACAATAGATATAACAGGAATACCTAAGATTTGAGCTTCTCTTACAGCAATTCTTTCTTTTCTTGGGTCTACAACATAAACTGCATCTGGAAGCTTATCCATAGTTTTTATACCACCTAAGAACTTTTCAAGTCTATCAGCTTCATGTTTTAATTGCATAACTTCTTTTTTAGGTAGTACTTCAAATATTCCCTCTTCTTCCATTTTGTTTAACTCATGAAGTCTATCTACACGTTTTCTAATAGTTTTATAATTAGTCAACATTCCACCTAACCATCTTTGACTAACATAGTGCATACCACATCTTTTTGCTTCTGTTTCAATGGCTTCCTGAGCTTGTTTTTTAGTACCAACAAATAAAATTTCACCATCGTTTTCTGCAATTTCTCTAATAAAATTGTAAGCATCATCAATCATTTTTACAGTTTGTTGCAAATCAATTATATAGATACCATTTCTTTCTGTAAAAATATATTCATCCATTTTAGGATTCCATCTTCTTGTTTGATGGCCAAAATGAACACCTGCTTCTAGTAAACTTTTCATTGTAACTACTGACATACCTTCACCTCCGTGTTTTATTCCTCCACCCTCTTCCTACTCCAAAAGGACCATTAGGCACATCTTCAAGAGTCCAAGGGTGTGCGTAATTACTCTAGTAGTATACCATATACTAAAAAAATTATCAACAACAAATCCTAAATTTCTTACTTAAGGTGGCCCAGTTAATTTTTCAATATTTTTTCTAAATCTACTATCATAATCAGCCTGTTATTAGCTTTACCAATATCTTTAATATATTCACTGAAATTATTCTCTCCAGTTACCAATGGTCTATTTATTCTATTATCATTGATTTGCAAAATTTCGGAAGAATATTCTACTATAAGTCCAACAGTATTCTTTTCATCTGATACTATAATTATCCTAGTATTTGAATCTATTTCAATCTTACCAATACCAAGTTTATCTTTTAAGTCTATAATAGGAACTATCTCTCCCCTTAAATTTATAACTCCCTTTATAAAAGAAGGTGCATTTGGCACTCTAGTATATTCCTGCACCTTTTCAATTGAAAGTACATTTTCTATATTTAGACCATAATCCTCATTGTCAAGCTTAAAAATTACATATTTTTCTTCAATGCCAAAGCCCATAAATAATCCACCTTTCTAAAACAATGAATTTACATCTAGTATTAATGCTATTTTACCATTTCCAAGGATAGTCGCTCCAGCTAAATACTTAGTTTCCCTTAAGTATTTGCCTAAAGGCCTTATTACAATCTCCTCCTGTCCAATTAAATTATCAACTAACAGGCCTATTTGTTTATCCCCTTTTCTAAGAACTACTATTTTAACTTCCTTAGAATATAATTTATTATCTATTTCCATTAATTTGTTCAACCTTATAAGAGGCAAAGTTTCTTCACCATATAATATAGTTTCCTGTCCCTGTACACTTTTTATATCATTAATGTTAACATTAGCTATCTCATATATAGAACTTAAAGGAATAGCAAATATTTCATCCCTCAATCCAATTAATAAAACTTCTATAATAGATACAGTTGATGGCACCCTAACTTTCATAAGAGTATTATGTAAACTAGCTGTTACCTTTTCCAAATCCTCTATAATTTCCTTTATATCTCCCTTACTTGACATCTTACTTGAATCTTTCATTCTATCTTTTATAGTTATTAATTCACGTACTAAACCTGATAAATCGTCTAATCTATTAATATCCACCTTTACAGCTTTATTAGCGTCATTTACTACTTCAATTTTCTTTTTAGATAATTTTTTTGATGCCACCTTTTTCTTTTCGCTATTTTTAGAATTATCAGCTTCAATTTTAACATTTTTATCTGAATTAATAGGTAGAATATTTACTTCATCTACTTCAGCAATATTTAATAATTCTTTTTCAATTTTTTTCTCATTATATTTTGTAATAATAAGTATCTCAAATTCTAGATTAAATTTTTCCTTTTCAATATCTTCAGCTGAAGGATTAGAAGATATAATCCCTGCAAAATTTTTTACAGTGTTTAAAATAACAAAAGCCCTTGCAGACTTTAGCATGCAGTCGTCTTGCAGTTTTATAGATATTTTATAGCTATTTAAATCTTTCTTTGCCCCATTATTAATAAAATTTAAAACATCCTTATCTATATTAGTTTTTTCATTATTATTTTTGGAAGAATCCATTAGTTTTTTATTATTTTCATTTAAGATTTTTTTAAGTAAAATTACTATATTTTCATAATCCTTACTATCTTCTTCTCCAACTTCATCAATATTTTTTATAGAATACTCTAATTCATAGAAACACTGAAATAATACATCTATAATATTAGTATCTATATTAATTTTATCATTTCTAAGACCATCTAAAACATCCTCCATAATTTGAGTTAAACCAGCTACATTTGTAAAACCCATGGTTCCAGACATATTTTTTAAAGTATGGGCTATTCTAAATAACTCCTGTAATATTTTTTTATTGGAAGAATCTTCTTCTAATTCTAATAAAAAATCCTTCATATTTTGTAAATGTTCTTTTGACTCTTTAACAAATATATCTAAGTATTGATTAATATCTAAATCCACTAACCACACCTCCATTTTTATAGTGTAATATTTCATCTATAGCAATTATGGCTATATAGATTTTTTCACTGCTTCCACTACCTTATCTGCCTGAAAAGGTTTGACTATAAAGTCTTTTGCACCAGCCTGAACTGCTTCAATAACCATAGATTGTTGTCCCATTGAAGAAGACATAATAATATTTGCACATTCATCAATTTTTTTAATTTCTTTTACTGCCTGAATACCATCTACCTCAGGCATAGTAATATCCATTATGACTAAGCTTGGTTCTAATTCCTTGTACTTTTCTATAGATATAGCACCATTTCCAGCCTCACCAATTACTTGGAAACCATTTTTCGTTAAAATATCTTTTAGCATAACTCTCATAAAGTTTGTATCATCTACAATTAATATTCCCCCAGACATTTTATAACCTCCTCGTATTAATAAATTTAGCCTTTTCGCATATATATTTGACATTTACCTATTTTTTTTTTAAATTTAATAATTATTTCAGGTATAAATTGCGCCATATCCCTATATATTATATCAACTATTTCTATTATAAAAGAATTTTTTTATTTGAATTATATAAACTTAGTTATAATTATATTTTAGATAATAAAAAATAGTAGGTTATTAAACCTACTATTCTGCTACCTTTTCCAATTCATCTAATAATTTATCATTGAGTATTTTTATGTGGGTACCTTTCATACCTAGAGACCTAGATTCTATAACGCCTGCACTTTCAAATTTTCTTAAAGCATTTACTATTACAGATCTAGTTATCCCTACTCTATCAGCAATCTTACTTGCTACTAATAAGCCTTCATCTCCATCTAATTCATTAAATATATGTTGCATAGCTTCTAATTCAGAATAAGATAAAGTTCCTATAGCCATTTGTACTACTGCTTTTTTTCTAGCCTCTTCTTCAACTTCCTCGCTTTTAGCCCTAAGTATTTCCATACCTACAATTGTAGCACTGTATTCAGCTAAAACTAAATCATCTTCTGTAAATAGTCTACCAAATCTAGCTAAAACTAAAGTACCTAATCTAGCACCACCACTATTTATTGGTATTATAGTTGCAATTTTATCTGGATAATCACATTCAGATACCTGATCAAATACACATTCAGTTATTTCCTCTACATTTTCCTTTGTTTCTACTACCTTTAGTAATGCCTCATTATATTTTTTAGGAAATCTTTTCTCTCTTACAACTTCTTCTTGAATAATGTCACAGTCGAAACCAGTTGATAATTTATAACCAAGAACCCTACCTCTTCGACTAGCAATATATACATTTGCATCTAAAATATCACTAAGTATATTACTTAGCTCTGGAAAAGAAACAGGTTTTGAACCTGTACTTTGAAGTGATTTATTTAATCGTCTAGTTTTTTGTAGCAATCCTTCACCCATTATGATCCTCCTTTTATAATATATACTTTGATATGTCTTTTTGCTGAATTTCACTCATCAGTTTTTCTTTAACATAATTTTCATCAATTACAATCTCTTTATTTTCTAAATCTGGTGCATTAAAAGAAATATCTTCAAATAGTCTTTCTAAGACTGTATGAAGCCTTCTAGCACCAATATTCTCTGATTGCTGATTAGATATATATGCAAAATTTGCAATTTCATCGAGAGCTTCATCAGTAAAGTCAACTCTTACCCCTTCAGTTTCCATTAACAATTGGTACTGTTTTGTCAAAGCGTTTTTAGGTTTAGTTAAAATCTCTTTAAAATTTTCCCTAGTTAAACTATCTAGCTCTACTCTTAAAGGAAATCTACCTTGAATTTCTGGTATTAAATCACTAACTTTTGATACATGAAAAGCTCCAGCAGCAATAAATAACATATGGTCAGTTTTTACTGGTCCATATTTAGTTACAACAGTACTCCCCTCAATAATAGGGAGTATATCTCTTTGTACTCCTTCCCTAGAAACATCAACATTAGAGCCATATTCTTTACCAGCAATCTTATCTATTTCATCAATGAAAATAATACCATTTTCTTCTGCCCTACTAATAGCTTCCCTTATAACCTCATCCATATCCACCAATTTTTGAGCTTCTTGAGCACTAATAATCTTTTTTGCTTCCTTAACAGTAGTTTTCCTCTTCCTTGTTTGCTTAGGTAGGATACTTCCAAAAATATCACTCATGTCAATATTTAATTCTTCCATACCTATTCCACTAAAATACTCTACAGTGGAATTTAAAGATTCTTCTACTTCTATCTCAACTATTTCATTATCAAGTTCCCCATTTTTAAGTTTTTTTCTTAGTATTTCTTGATGGAATTTAACATTTTCTATTTCTTTTTTGCGTTTTTCTATATCTTCCTCTTCTTCTTCTTTCTTACCTTCTTCTAAAGCTCCAAATAAATATTCAATTGGATCAGAAGTATCAACTTTTTTTGTTGGTAAAGGTGCAAGCTTGTGTATGATTTTTTCCTCAGCTAATACTTCGCTTTTATCATAGACCTTGTCTAGTTTTTCAGCTTTAACAATCCTTATTGAAGCCTCCACTAAATCTCTCACCATAGAATCTACATCTCTACCAATATATCCAACCTCTGTAAATTTAGTTGCTTCAACCTTTACAAAAGGTGCATCTACAAGTTTAGATAATCGTCTTGCAATTTCTGTTTTACCAACTCCTGTAGGCCCCATCATTAGTATATTTTTCGGTTTTATTTCTTCTCTAAACTCAATATCTAATTTATTTCTTCTATATCTATTTCTTAAGGCAATAGCAACAACCTTTTTAGCTCTTTCTTGACCAATTATATATTTATCTAATTCTAGGACTACCTGACTTGGTGTTAAGTTCTTCATACTACCATCTCCTTAGAGAACTTCTACTGAAATATTATCATTTGTATAAACACATATTGATGAAGCTATTAATAAAGCCTCTTTTACAATGTCATTTACTTGTAAGTCTGAATATTTAGACAAAGCTTTTCCTGCTGCTAAAGCATAATTCCCACCGGAACCAATAGCAGCAATATTTTCTTCTGGTTCTATAACCTCACCATTTCCTGATATAACAAGTAAAGTTTCTTTATTTCCTGCTATAAGCATTGCTTCTAATTGTCTAAGGACTTTATCACTTCGCCACCTTTTGGCAAGTTCTACAGCAGCCCTTTTTAAATTGCCATCATGTTGATCTAGTTTTTCTTCTAATATTTCTGCTAATGTTAAAGCATCGGCAACAGAACCTGCAAATCCAATAACTACCTCATCATTATATATTTTTCTAACTTTTTTTGCAGTATTTTTCATAATGGTTTTATCACCCATAGTTATTTGACCATCACCAGCAATAGCCACACTATCTCTCTTTTTAATTGCAATAATTGTAGTTCCTCTTAGCATAATTCCACACTCCTATTTTTCTCCCAAACAAATGACATGATATCATAATTTTATTATACCTTCAATAGGATTAAAAAATATTTTCAGAATATTATTCTCCCACTAGACTACTTATATCGACTTTTTTGGTAAAACTAAGATTTTTCTTCCTTTTCAACTCTTTTATACCCACAATCTTTATTACTACATCTGATAGTTATTCCCTTTTTATTTTTTTTCTTAACCATATAACTATCACAATCAGGACATTTTTCTTCAACAGGCTCATCCCAAGATATGAAATTACATTTCGGGAAATTACTACAGCCATAAAAAAGTCTGCCTTTTTTAGATCTTCTCTTAATTACCTCACCATTGCATACAGGACATTTAACATTTATCTTGTCAACTATAGGCTTGGTATTTTTACATTCAGGATATCCTGGACATGCTAAAAATTTACCATACCTTCCGTGTTTCACCACCATATTTCTACCACATTTTTCACAAATAACATCAGTTTCTTGTTCCTTTATTTCTATTTTTTCTATTTCTTTTTCTGCTTTTTCAAGAACTTCATAAAAATCATCATAGAAATCTTTTACAACATCTTTCCAATAGTGATCACCTTCAGCAACTTTATCTAGCCTTTCTTCCATATCTGCAGTAAACTTTTCATTAATAATATTGTCAAAATATTCATTTAATAAATCGTTTACTAATACGCCTAGTTCCGTAGGTTCAAAACTTCTATTAATCAATGCTACATATTCCCTGTTTAAAATAGTTGAAATAGTAGGAGAATATGTACTTGGCCTACCTATTCCTAACTCCTCTAAAGTCTTTATTAAACTAGCCTCTGTATATCTAGCTGGCGGCTGAGTAAAATGTTGCTTTGGAGTAATTTTATCCAGCTTTACTATTTCACCTTTTTCTAATAAAGGAAATTCTAAATTTCTATCTTTTTTATCAGAAATATTATATTCTTTCATAAAACCATCAAAAATGATTTTAGAACCAGATGACCTAAATACATAAGAATTAGACAGTATATTAACAGTCATAGTCCTATATACAGCCGGACTCATCTGGCTAGCTATAAACCTTCTCCATATTAAATCATATAATTTATATTGATCTAAAGTCAATGAGGCCTTTATATCATCAGGTACCTTATCTATAGAAGTAGGTCTAATACCTTCATGGGCATCTTGAGTTTCTTTTTTAGAATTATTACTAAAACTTCTACCTCCATTTGAATAATCTTTCCCATATTTACTAATAATATATCCTTTTGCACCTTTTATTGCCTCATTAGATATTCTAGTAGAGTCCGTTCTAATATAAGTTATTAAACCTTCAGTACCTTTACCTTTAATAGCAATACCTTCATATAGTTGTTGGGCAATTACCATAGTTTTTTTTGCAGAAAATCCTAATCTTCTAGATGCATCTTGTTGCAGCGAACTAGTTGTATATGGGGGATAAGGATTCCTACGTCTTTTACCTGTTTTTACTTCATCTACTATAAATTTATCTTTGTCTATACTATCTAGGACTTTATTAACATCTTCCTTATTTTTAAGTTCTAATTTTTCATCTTTTTTGCCTTTCCTTATTCCGTAAAAACTAGATTCAAAACTTACTTTATCTTTACTATGATAAGCAGCTATACTCCAATACTCTTCAGGAATAAATTCTTCAATTTCATTTTCCCTATCACATATTAACTTCACAGCTACAGATTGAACACGGCCTGCGCTCAAACCTTTTCTTATTTTCCTCCATAATAAAGGGCTTATTTTATAACCTACTAGCCGGTCAAGAGCTCTCCGGGCTTGTTGAGCATCGACTAGATTCCTATCTATAGGTCTCGGTTTATCTACTGCTTTTAAAACAGCATCCTTGGTTATTTCACTAAATTCTATTCTTATTGGGTCTTTCTCATCTAATCCTAATATATAAGCTAAATGCCAAGATATAGCTTCACCTTCTCTATCAGGGTCCGTAGCCAGATATATTTTATCAGATTTTTTTGCCTCAGACTTTAATTCTTTAACGACTGGCCCTTTACCTCTTATTGTTATATATTTAGGTTCAAAATCATTCTCTATATCTATACCTAATTTACTCTTAGGTAAATCTCTAACATGACCTACTGAAGCTTTCACCTTATAATTTTTTCCTAAAAATCTTTTAATAGTCTTTGCTTTAGCAGGTGACTCAACTATAACTAAATTTTTTTGCAATATTCACACCTCCAAATATTCACAAATATTCTACATTAAAGTATATACTTTACCTGGCATTTCTTCAACAACACCCTTTAACTCTAAAATTGTTAAAGTACTAGTTACAGTAGAAATATCTAAACCAGTTTTATATACAATACTATCGCAATGGGTTGAACCCTCCTTAATACATTTCACAATTTTAATTTCCGTTTCACTTAAATTAGAAAAATTTATTCTTTTCTCATTAATTTCCTCAACCTTTTCATGTAGCTCATATATTTCTTCTATAATATCATCTACATCCATAACTATTTTTGCACCATCTTTAATTAACTTATTAGTCCCCTTGCTAAATAGGCTATTTATATTGCCAGGAACAGCAAAAATCTCTTTACCTTGTTCTGCTGCAAAACTAGCAGTGATTAAAGAGCCACTTTTTTCTTCCGCCTCAACTACAACTACTCCTAAGGATAAGCCACTAATAATCCTATTTCTTTGAGGAAAATTATAGGGTAAAGGTTTGGTCCCCAGAGGAAACTCTGATATAACTATACCATCTTCACATATAGAATTATAAAGTCCCTTGTTTTTTGCTGGATAAACTATATCAATACCACTACCTAGCACTGCTATAGTCCTACCATTTTCTTTTAATGCCCCTTTATGAGCACTAGTATCTATACCATTGGCCATTCCACTAACAATAGTTATGTCTAAGTCTGATAGTTCATTAGCTATTTTTTTACTAGCCCACATACCATAACTAGTTGCCTTTCGAGATCCAACAATAGCTATTGCTAAATTGTCCTTAGGAGAAAATTCTCCCTTATAATATAGAACTTTTGGGCTTCCATATATATATCTTAAACTCTTAGGGTATGTATTATCAAATATAGTGACTACATTAACATTATTTTTCTCTATATTTGATAGTACATTCTCTAAAAATTCATATTTTCTATAGTGTATAATACGTTCCTTCGTCTTTTTTCTAATACCTTTTAAAGCCATAATATCTTTACTAGGTATATGCCATAGCCTAGAAATATCATTATATTTATCCATTAATAACTCAATAGTTGAATTCCCAATATTAATACTGTTTAACCATATAAGTATATCTCTATTAGTAACTTCCCCCATTGTACTACCCCCAATACTTTTTATCCAGACTTCTATATTGTATAGCTTCTAAAATATGTTTTTCACTTATTTTATCTTTTATATCTAGATCAGCAATAGTCCTAGATACTTTTAAAATTTTATTATAACTTCTTGCACTAAATTTAAACTTATTAAAAGCTTGCTTCATAATAAGTTCCGCTTCCGACGTTAGTATACAATATTTTTTTAAAAGCTTAGGTGTCAATTGAGAATTAGAATAAATACCTTCATCTTTATATCTAAATAGCTGTCTTTCCCTAGCCTCACTTACCCTTTCCTTTATAGTAGCCGATGACTCAGTATATACATCTGTGCTTAAATCCTTATAATCTACTGGAAGTACTTCTATATGGATATCTATTCTATCCAAAAGTGGATGACTAATTTTATTTAAATATCTTTCAATATTTCCTTCAGTACAATTACATTGATGGAAAGGATCCCCATAGTAACCACATGGACATGGGTTCATACTGCCCACCAACATGAAATTAGCAGGATATGTAAGACTAGCATTTAACCGAGAAATAGTTACTATACCATCTTCCATTGGTTGTCTCAAAGCGTCTAATACCTTTTTTTGAAATTCAGGTAACTCATCTAAAAATAAAACACCATTATGAGCCAAAGACACTTCTCCAGGTTTTGGAGTTCTTCCTCCACCAATTAGCGATGATTGAGTTACAGTGTGATGAGGTGAACGGAAAGGTCTCTTTACGATTAAAGTGTTATGTTCTAATAATCCAGATACACTATATATTTTAGTAGTTTCTATAGATTCATCAAATACTAATTTAGGTAGTATAGATGGAATTCTTCTAGCTGCCATAGTTTTCCCAGATCCTGGTGGCCCAATTATAATTATATTATGAAATCCGCCAGCCGCTACTTCTAAGGCTCTCTTTAGAGTCTCTTGTCCTTTTATATCACTAAAATCCTCTAAAACCTCATCATCATTAGAAGAAATATTTTCCTTTCCATCTTTATATGGTTGTATACTTTCTTTTCCATTTAAAAAGGCTACTAATTGTCTTAAGTTTTTTACAGGAAATATATTTATTCCTTCAATCATACAAGATTCATCTTTATTATTATAAGGCAGAATTACATTTTTAATTCCTAATTCCCTCAAAGAAATAACCATTGGCAATGTACCATCAATGGCAGTAATTTGTCCATCCAAAGAAAGCTCACCTATAAAAGTAGTGTTATCATAGTTTTTTTCATGAACAATGCCTAAGGCTGACAATATTCCTATAGCTATTGCCAAATCAATTTGAGATCCTTCTTTTCTTAAATTGGCCGGAGCTAAATTTACAGTAATTCTGTTTAAAGGGAAATAATAATTACTATTTTTTATTGCAGTTCTAACTCTTTCTTTAGATTCCTTAATCCCAACATCAGGAAGTCCCACTATATTAAAACAGGGCATACCTCTAGATAAGTCCGTCTCTACATCTACTATATAACCGTTTAGACCTTGTAATACGCAAGTCTTTACTTTTGAATACATAGACTCTTCCTTTCCACCAATTGTATTTTATAAAAAACTATTATCTATTACCTGGGGAATAGGGAAAAAGCATTTCCATTACCTACATACTAAAAGCATTGTCTATATGATTTATCCTCTTATTATGGCCTATATAAATTTCCACTATATCAAATCTAGGTTGGTAATAATACATATTTTTCAAATTCATATAATATAAAGCTGTCTTCATTATTTTCTTTTGCTTTTCCCTATTTACTGCCTCATAGGGATGTCCATAATAAGTACTAGTTCTTGCCTTAACTTCTACAAATACCAATATTTTATTTTTAACAGCAATTATATCTATTTCACCAGTTCTAATTCTAAAGTTCTTTTCTAAAATTTTATATCCCTGTGCAACTAAATATTCTTCTGCAATTTTCTCCCCTAGCTTTCCCTTTTCTATATTTGTCCTCATTTTCCTCCCCTTTTTCTTAATTATTAAATAAGTTTAACTATCTATTTTGTAATTGATACTTTACCATAATAAATATTTTAATTAAACAAGTATTTTAATAATATAGGTATAGGTTTTTTAGAGTTTCTTACTTAATCTGAATTGGTCTGTAAAATATTTTTTAAAAAGCTCAACCTATGAATTGGTGAAGGTCCTAGATTTTTTATTGCATCTCTATGTTCTTTAGTCCCATATCCTTTATTTTTTTCAATTTTATAACCTTTATATTTATCTCCCCAAACTTTACATTGTCTATCTCTATAAACCTTTGCTATAATAGATGCACATGCTATACCATGACATTTAGCATCACCTTTAGTTATATTTGATTGGGGAATTGGCAAATCAACCTTTTCTGCATCTATTAATAAATAATCAGGGGTTATAGGCTTTCCATTCTCATCTTTTAAGTTTAATACAGCTTTTTTCATAGCTAGTTTCGTACTTTCTTTAATATTTATTTCGTCTATAACCTTAGGTTCAATACTTCCTATACCTATGGCAATAGCCTTTTCCTTTATTTCATCATATAATCTTTCACGTTTCTTTTCAGTTAATTTTTTTGAATCCTTTACCTCTTCTATTATTAAATCTTTAGGCATGATTATAGCGCAAGCTACTACATCACCAGCTAACGGGCCTCTGCCAACTTCATCAATACAAGCTATATAATTACAACCCTTATCCCAAAGTTCTTGCTCTAATTTTAACAAATTTAATTCCTCCTACTAGGAAACTCTAAAGTCATTCTTCCGAGTTTACCTTTCCTAAAATCATCTATTATTAAGTTACCAGCTTTCATATAATCAACTACTCCACCTTTTTGTATACATCCACGTTTTTTTGCTACTTCTAATATTATATCATGAGTAGAATTTCTTTCCACCTCTATAGCATATCTTTTTTCCAAATTTTCTGGATATATATCTTTTACCATATCTATAAAACGGAAAGCTAAATCATCCATCTCTAATAATTCATCCTTTATGGCACCAGTAAAGGCTAAATGTAATCCAATATTCTCATCTTCAATCTCACTCCATAGGACTCCTGGAGTATCTAGTAATTCTAGATCTTTTCTAATTCTTATCCACTGATTCCCTTTAGTTATACCTGGCTTATTACCTGTTCTAGCACCTTTCCTACCGGAAAGGCTATTTATTAAAGCAGATTTCCCTACATTAGGTATACCAATAATCATGGCTCTTATAGGCTGGGCTTTAACTCCTTTTTTCTTTAAGGCATCTCTTTTGTCCTTTGTAAGTTTGTAAGAATAATTTATAACATCATTAATACCTTTATTACCTATTGCATTAACTAAAACAGCTGGTATTTCGTTTTCTTGAAAATATTTTATCCATTCTAAATTCCCTTTTTCACTACTTAAATCAGATTTATTTAATATAATAAGCTGTGGTTTGTTTTTAATTAACTGTTTTATTGCTGGATTATTACTACTATAGGGAATTCTGGCATCTATAACTATATAGACTATATCAACTAAATTTACATTTTGTCTTATAGAGTTTTTTGTTTTTTTCATATGGCCTGGAAACCAATTTGTTTTCATAATATTATCACCAACTTATTTATTCATAAATAAATATTGGGACTATAATAAGTCCCAATATTTTAGTAATTTGATTTTTCTTTAACTCTTGCAGATTTACCTTGTCTTTCTCTTAAATAATATAATTTAGCTCTTTTTGTTTTACCTCTTCTAGTAACAACAATTTTTTCAATTTTTGGTGAATGAAGAGGAAATGTTCTTTCAACTCCAACACCATAAGATATTCTTCTTACTGTAAAAGTTTCTCTAGCTCCCCCACCTTGTTTCTTTAAAACTGTTCCTTCAAAAACTTGGATTCTTTCACGGGAACCTTCTTTAACTCTATAATGTACTTGAACACTATCACCTGCTCTAAATTGAGGAAGATCTTCCCTCAATTGTTCA
>NFYZ01013087.1_pt1 | contig 51266 bp, 61 predicted proteins | sample 1092561 | NCBI WGS metagenome assembly NFYZ01 (sample SAMN03609887, study PRJNA323583) | gut metagenome | isolation source: feces | host: Rattus norvegicus | place: Malaysia | collected 2013 | reverse complement strand
CTCAGTAGGTTCGGTCTCAGTTTCGGCAATGGCACTCTTTAAACGTTCTCCGAAGGATGCTTCTTGCGGTAGATGTGAGCCTCGAACAGCTGAGCCTTCGCCAGGTTCCATGCTGCCAGTCTCTTGTCGCCCTTTGCGTCCGCTATCAGAGCCTTCTCCAATCTCGGACTCAGAAGATGCTTCTCCGTTACCAACTTCTTCGCCTTGGCTATTTCCTTCATCAACTCCTCTCCGTGAAGAGTCGCTACCCAAGCTACTGCCTCCTCCATATCCTTCTTCATTGCTTCTGTCATCATAATCAGCTAATTCTGGTAAAATTGATTTGACATATTGTTTGTACTCTCGTTCACTATCCTCAATCTCCATCATACGGTCAAATTCAAGTCCATTGATGTGATCAAGTTCGCTTTCAGACGGCAAAGATAACGCTTTTTCGTGAATATACGATTTATATTTCTCAATTTCTGCCTGTCTTTCGATAATTTCTCGCTCTTTCTGTGCCTCATAAAACTCTTCCTCGCTTGAAAGTTCATCTTCTGCAGCAGCTATGCGGTTCATCAGAGCCACATTTTTCATTTCCTTCACGCTGTCATAAGACTTGAACATATCAAGAAGGGTATTACGAACATCCTGGTCGGTATATCCCATATCCTGCAAGTTTACAGGAAGGTCATTATATACCTTCACAGCAAATTCGTTAACCGACATACCAGTTCCTTTCTTGGCAATAAGATAATTGAACTTATTAGAATCATACCCCTTGCCAATACCAAACTTAAAATTACTCTTGCCCAACTCATATTGAAGAGATTCCGGATTCAAGCTATGAGGACTCAAAAATTCCGATACAGCCTCTTCAAGAGTCTGAGGAGTAAAGTCCGTAACATCAACAGAGGCATCCTTGTATATCTTTATTATTGCTCCAAGGTCATTCTTCTTGATAGCATCAGACACAAGAACCTTACGCTGCTCAGAAGGAGTCATACCCAGTTCCTCCATTTCCTGCTGGCTAACTTCTGTTTTATAAAGTTTGCTGAGTTTATTAGCTTGTGCCTTCAAACCCTTTGCTGCAACAGATAAATTAGTCTGCAGAGCCTCCAGCTGAGCCTTTGTAGTATTCAATTCCATAAGTTGGTTAGGCTCCAGCTCTGTTTCGCCATTGATATACTGATCCAGCATATCATTCACACCATTTATCTTGCGTTCCACATCCTCCTGGGTATGATAGATGTCCTTGCGCTGAGAGGTAATATAGTCGGTAGCCTCATCCATAGTTGGATATTGCTTCTTCAATTCCTTATCATCAAGTACGAGCACATGGAAATCATCAGATGGCACGATGGCAGTTTCATCAACACCAGCCTTCTCCACCTCAGCCTTGCGCTCCTCCGTCATTGCTTTCACCTCATCAGGAGTCATCACGCTGTTGCGGATAGTATTCCAGTTCTTGAAACGAGCATCAAGATCAGCAATCTGCTCATTAGCCAGACTCAACTCATCCTCCACCTTCTTAGCCTTTTCCGGGTCAAGATCGGCATTTGTATCAAGCCAGTTCTGATATTCAGCAGCAGCCTTCTTCTTGTTGTCAAGTTGCGTTTTGATGTCGTCACGGCTACCATTAACCAGATTCAAAAGTTTGCCATGGTCTTCACCATACTGCTCCTGCAAATATTCAGCAGCCACCTTAGGGTCGGTTTCCTTGGAAGAATAGTCTGGCTTCTGCTCACTCAGCCCAACAATACCATTGGCAAAACGTTGCTTTTTCTCAGCCTCAACCTTGATTGCTTCTTTCTCTGCACGCTCAGCATCCTCTGCATCCAGCTCGGCATTGATGCTATTTCTCAATGCATATTTTTGGAACTTGTTGAATGTGTCTACTGGTACAGTCGTTACATTTTTAGAACCAGCTATATTAAAACTTATGGTTCCATCAGGATTAACTGACACAATCTTAGCTTCTGTTGGCTGGTCTTTGTCATTAATAGACAAGCTAACAGTATCATTTGGTTTCAGACTGGTGGCATCAAAAATTGCGTTGAAGTTCTTCTTTGTTGCTTCATGTTTCTGAGTTGCAAGCTGATTCACGTATTCTTGAAGAGTGATTTCTTTTCCATTCTCTTTGACTTGAGACGATGGAACTTGCTTCACGACTGGTTGACCATTTGCATCAGGAAAGACTCCAAATCCTGCACCATGCTCATTCTTGCTCTTCCAATAGCCTCGCTGACCATCGGTAAGGGTAAGACTAGAAATGTTACCATTTTCCATAGTGTATTGCGAAAGTTGCTGTTTCAACTTATCTGCATAGCCATCATCCGCATGTTCCAAAGCATCCATTGCACCCTTATTAGCATCCATAGCTTCAGCATACTTTCTGATTGCTTCCTGCTGGAAAGGAGTGAGATAGTTTGTACGCTGCTCAATATAGGTCTCAATGTCTGTACCCTTGTTTACCGCATTATATACACCTTGGATTCTGTCAGTATCATTTGCAAAGGCGCGCTTCAATCGAAGCTCTGCAGTTTCTGCATTATATTTAATAGACTTCAATCCCTCCGTATCACCATTCTTATAGGCATTCTGCCCCATAACAAAAGCATCAGAAGCCTTGCTTTCGCTTTGATTTTCGTTTGCAGGGTTTGCAGGGTTTGCAGCAACTTCTGCATCACTCGGAGTTGGTACGGATTTGGTACGGTCTTGATACGAAGCAGGTCCCTCTGAAACTGGAGGCTCCTGGCCACCAGCAGAACCCTCAACAGGAGATACCAGGTTTTCGCCTTCAATCCTCTTCTGCTCATTACCATGTGAAGTATTATAGAGATCATCCATCGTCTGCTTCATTTCACGTTTCAGTTCGATGGAGTTGTAAAGCTCCTTAAGATAAGATTCCACCAAAGGTGCATATTTCTTATCTTTCGACTCCAAAGCCTTACGAAGTGTACCGCGCGCCACGCCATTGGAATCCTCAAACGTGTTGACAAACTCCCTCATCACAGAACTGTTCTCCAAAGCACTGTCATAATAATGACGATAGGCATTAATCTGCTTCTGCTCCTCATCAGTAAGGATAATACCCTTCTGCTGCTTATCCATGATTTCCTTGATGGAACCAGCATTCTGATGAAGATAAACCGCTGCCTTATCCTCATCTGTCAATTTCTCACCCATATTATATTTCTGGGCTGCCTTATTGTATAAGCCTTCAAGATGCTCCTGGGTAAATTCATTATGGAACTCACCTTCTAGCACAGAAGCCAAACCAAGAGTCTTCTCATACTCCAGTTTCTTCTCATCATTACGTGCAGCATCATGAGAAGAATACTCCTTGCGGTCGATTACGCCTCCATCCTTATTATAGGTTTCCAAATAGTACTTACCATCGTCACCTCTATATACCTCGCTATCAATAACAGGCGAGAAAGAAGAAGGTCGTTTGCCTTCTACAACTGCCATCATCTTAGCCTTCAACACCTCCGGAACACTCTTGTCGTTCATCAGGTCCATATACTTCTGGGGTAACTGCCCATCAAGTCGCTGAGCATTCTCACCAACCACAGCATACTCCCCGATGCCCACCTTCTCAAAAGCATCACGAAGACCATCATAGCCGAATCTCTTCAACTCGGCAATATCCTGATCAGTGAAGTCAAACTTCTTATTAAACTCCCTCGCATCCTTGAATCGGGCATACTTGCCCACAAAACCAGGGAAACCAATAGACAAAAGATTAGCACCACTCTCCAAGAAAGTTTCAGCAGCATCCTTGCCAGTAGGCTTGAAATTCGGGTCGTGCGCCATACGCTCCAACAACTGCTGACCGGTCATAATACCGGAATCCGCAACCTTACCACCAACATCAGCCAGAATATTGGTAGCCAAGCCTCTACCCTTACCTACCATATTAGCGATGGTTCCACCCTGCATGATGGCACCTACGGCACTCTGTTTAGCCACCTCGCCCAGAGTATTAGCGATAACCTTACCCACAGAAGGATTGTAAATCTTGCCATTCTCATCAAACTGGCCAGTGCGATAAACCTCATCAATTGGCTTCGAGATAGCAGACTGCCCACCAAAGGTAACAGCACCATGCACAGCTCCACTCTTCAAAGCCTCGGCCTTACTCTTGCCGATAAGCACCTTGGCAGCTCGCTCAGCCATCTTGCGCTCCATACCCTTAGCCATGAGGTCACCAGCCAGTTTTCCCTCTGCCTTGGCTACCATGCTCTTAGTCAACTTGCCACCTGCGGCTCCCGGCAGCCAATAACTCCAGGCATCACCTGCGAAGGTCAGAGCACCACTAGCCACGTTCTCCCAGAAGCCCGGCTGATACTGCTGATTGGCAATATCCTCCAGCCAGTTCTGGTAGTCCGTCTGCATAATCTTGCGAGATACCTTGCCGATGATGGTGTTCTCAATACCAGTCTTCAGGATATAGTCTGCACTACCTCTAGGTATCATGCCCTTCACCTCCAACTGATCCAACTCATTCTTGATGGCAGCGTTAATCATCGGCTTGAACTGCTTAGGATTACCACTCAGAGTGCCGTTCAAGCCATACCGTTGCATCACCTTAAATGCGGCATTGCTCATGTCATTCAAGAAATCCGGATTTCTGTAGAGCTTGCCAAACTTCTGCTGCAAACCGCTCAGAATCTTCTGCGGGTCACGAGTCTTATTAGCCTCAGCCATAGCCCCGATAGCAAAAGGAGAAGCAGCATCCACATACTTAGACTGCTCATTATACTTCGCCATCTGAGCATTAGAAGCCGCCTCTGCGTCCTGAATAGCCTTGGCTACAGATGTGCTGGTATATTTGGCGATAACGTCAGAAAGCGCATCATTGATGTCCTGGTTCATCAGTCTGTCCTGTACATTCTCATCGTGAGCATAGAGACGAGTAGCGATACCCTCGGCTATATTGCGATAGTTCGGACCATATTTGTTCACCAGACTCTGCACCATAGCTGGCTTCAGGAAATGAGCCACATAGTCATCATAACTGATACCCATGCTGTCTGCCTCCTGCTTCAACTTATCCTGCACACCATGGCTATACCATTGCGCATCGATACTCTGCTCAGCATCCTGCACCGTATCATCAGGCAAAGAAGATACTACCTGGTTGGTAACGTCCATGGCAGAACGGTTGGCATATCTGTACAAAGCAGGCATCACCATATTCACTGCCTCCTCATTGCTATTGGCAGTACCATCAGCCAACAAGTCGGCAACCATATTCGCAAAGTAATCGCCCTCCTTATCCGGTCTCTGCTTCCAGTCCTCAATATAGTTGGCAAGTTTGGCATCCATCAATGCTTCATTCTGTGCTTGCTGCTGTACCTCAGTTTGTGGTAACGCTTGATTTTTCTGTCGCTCGGTAAGCATTTGGACAAACTGGCTAGGCTCCTGAGAAGGAGTATTGCTTGACAATGGCCGCTGTGTTTGTTGTGCCTGCTTCATATTATCACCAAGAAGCATATTGGTAATCATGCCACCCATTTTCTGCTCCCTGCCGATATTACCGGCATCTACCTTCGGCATCATACCGAGTGCTTGGGAAATGATACCAGGCTTTTTTAAAACACCTCGCTGATACTCATCATTCAGTTGAGCCAAGTCCTTGAAGTTGCCAGGCTTATTGTCAGGTGAATTGAACGCATCAAGTACTTCCTGAGGATATTGAGACTGTTCTTTCTTTTTAGAAGGTGAAGGTTTATTTCCAACCTCGTTGATAGGGGTAGCGTTTCCACTGGTATCATACCACATATAACCCTGCTTACGGTACTCGCCCACATCCTCAATAGGAACATCTACCTTCTGCTTCTTATCATCAAACATGGTAATATAACCACCTTCGAAATCCTTAGCGAAGTTATCCATGCCTCTCTGCTGAACAACCTCATCAGGGATGTCATACTCATTGTTGTCCTTATCCCATACATGATAAGTCAACTTAGATTTGTTGTCTTTGTTTGCCATATACTATGTTATTTTCTTATATACTTTGAATAATCTACCTTTGTGCTAGAAGTTCTCTTGGCTGGTTTTCCACCATAAGGGCGAACGGTTCGCTTCTTGCCTTCCTTAGCCATTTTAGCCCTAGCGTAAGCGGATGCCTGCTGGCGGTTTTTCTCGTTAGCCCAAGTTCCACCTCTGCCAGCGCTTTCTCCTGTAGCATTGCCACCGATAGCCATACCATTGTGTGTAGCCCATTCATTCACATATTTCTTGAAAACAGGGTCGTTCACATACCTGGTGTTGAAATCATCAGCCTCCTTCTGGTTGGCATTCCTCTGATTCTGTCCCTCTGTTTGCGAATTGATATGCCTAACTTGCGCTCCCTTCACTCCCACACTGGCATTATGATCAGCAGCTCCGGCATTGGCATTATTAGTTTTAGCATCAAGTAATTTTCCCTTCTTGTCTCTCAAAGCATCCTCAGTTTCCTTCTTTGAAACATTCAAGTCTGCAGCTGTAGAATATCGTCTTGCAGATTGAATCACTTCCTCAACCTTTTCAGGAGTGAGAGCATCCGTTTGATTCTTCTGTGAACTACGATAAGCAGCCAGTGCATCATTTGCCTTTGCAGCAGCCTCTGCCTGCATCTGTGCCTGTTTGTCTTGACGGTCCTTCCAGATATTCACCATCATCTGGTTATATCCCTTGGCACGAAGAGCCTCAGTAGCCTCTCTTATCTTGCGCTGGCGGTCGGTAAGCTCTTGTGCAGATTCTATTTTTTGCGATGGAGCACCTTGAACTGTACCAAAAAAGTTACCCAAGTGCATAAAAAGATTTCCCCATTGTTCCCATTTGGCCTGATTCTCTGCCTTCTTTTGCCGAGCTGCATTTGCAGCCACAGTTTTATCGGCATCACCAAGTGAAGAAAGCCAAGGCATGAAGGCAGACCAGTTTCCATCACCATTCTTCTGGTAATCCCTCATAATGTCATAAGGCTTCATCTTCTGCAAGATAGGATTCTGTTCTATCTCGGCATAAGGTCTGCTCCAGTCTATCTTGATACCTTGGTTAGGCTCCACCTTGGTAACTTCCTCGGTTGGCTTCTGGGCAAAAGATTCCTTGCCACCATTCCCAGTAATACCGGTCGTATCTATGGCTGTACCCTTTCCCGGTTCTGTATCAGTTGTCTGAACTGGTACTGCAACCTCCGGCTGCCCCACATTATCAGAAGGGAAATCTGTAATAGGAGTTGCTGCTGTTGCCGGACGTTTAAGAGTTAAATCATCCAATATAAATCCCATAATTACCTCCTTCCTTAAATTGGCAATTTATTTGCAGCTCCAGCCAAGCCACCAGCTGCATCCGTGATACCCTTAGCAGTACTAAGAGCCTTCTCCTTCTTGGCAGTGGCGATGTAGTTAGTCATCTGGTCTATCTGCGAATCAGCAGTATTCCACACATTTTCTTTGGTCTGAGCACCTTGCACGGCCGCCTGCTGCATGATATTACCCACCTGCTCCTGTGCCGCCTGCTTACTCAGCGCAACCGCTTCATCAGATCCACCACTAACAATATTGGTGTTCTTAGCGTTTGCTGTAGCATTATCCAATACCTTCTGGGCATTGGTCACGGCTACCTGATTCTCCGCTGACTGAGTAGGATCCTGATAATACAAGTTGTCACGATGATCCTTCACCTGTTGCATACGGTCTTGAAACATGTTGATATAATCATTATATCCCTTGTTTCTTGCTTTAGCTGCTAGAGCACCACCTACAGCAGAGGTCAGTCCACCAGCAATACTTCCAATTAATCCCATAAAATTCGAATTTTAATGTTTAAACTGTTCAAAAGTAATGCGTTTTTCTTACCTATCTGTGATAAGTTCCGCAACTTGAACACCAAGTTTCGTAATTATTTCCTATATTTGCACCCGAAAACTATCAGTAAACATTAAAAATCAATAGAATATGGCAGTAAAACAAGACAATAATAATGAGCCGAAGCCAAAGAGGAAGAAGACTGGCGGACGTAAGGCTGGCACACCTAATAAAGTTACCAAAAGTGTGCGTGAAAGCCTCCGTGATGCCCTTACTGGCTACATCAATGGTATCAATGAGAAGAACTATTCACTTTTCACGGATCTCATGCAGATTGACGAGCCTGCCGGACGTCTGGCGATGGTGGCAAAGTTCCTTCCATACGTGGCTCCAAAACTACAGTCCGTATCGTTCAATAATGATGAATCCAGAAACTTATCTGTGGAGGAATCTTTCATGCAGTTGGAAGAGAAATTTGAGAAACAAGAAACCACGATCAACATCAAAAATCTCAAAATTGTTAATAATAGCTAATTATAAAAAATGGGTAGCCCTCTCTAAATTTTCTTCAACTTTAGAGAAGACTACCCTTGACTTGGTTATCGAGCAAAAACGCTCTATTTTAACTTATATTGGGTCAATTTTAATCTGTATTAACACAAAATAGCTATTTTATGTCCCTGACTCGTTCAAAGTACTTCGTCTGGTTCTTGGTGATATTCTTCACCTTAATCTGTATCGTGCAGTTCTTAGGAACAGTATCATTTATGCTGGCCATGAGCTGCTCTATTATCTCATCTGTGTTCCGATAGCCCTTGCCATCCACATGAGCCACAACCTCACCCATAAAGTAAGCATCAGCACAGAGTTCAAAAATTTCCTCTACATTTTCGAATTCAGGCACATGATACTCCTGCATTCGCCTGCTTGGATCATTGGTAAAGAAGACCTTCTCCACCACCTTCTCATTCAGTTCCCAAGCCCTCGAGAAATCTGGCTTCACATATCCGCTTGTTATCCTATGAGCTGTTGCATGATTCAGAGCAAAGCCAATCTCTGCATAGTTGGCACCAATATCATTCTGGGCTACTGTGGCCCAAGTGTGCCGGAATGTATAAGGAGTATAAAAATTATCATCAGGCATACCCAAATAGTTCTTACAGATAGCTTTAATAAAATGTATCAAATTCGTATCCATAGAACGATTAGTGGAATACATTTTATGAAAAATAAATAGATAAGGGTCACTTTCCTCAGAAAAATATTTCTCCAAGGTTGGTAAAAGCATATCCGGCACTCTCATTTCTATATACGCTTTATCATAACGACGCGTACTTGTTTTCTTTCTCTCATAGTGCAAGATTCCATCATAATAGTCCACCTTTTTCATTTTCATGAGGTCAGCTACATTGATGCCAGCCAAGCACAATATCATCTTGCAAACATCAAGAGCCAACTGCTGCCGTGGATATTCAGGAGTAACGGCAAAAAACTTTCTACACTCCTCCAGTGTGATGGCACGCTTGTGTGGACCTGCTTTTTTCTCTATCTTTATCTTATTCCAAGGATTGAATTTTATTGGCATAAGACCTGCCTCCTCATCATTAAATTTCTTGATACCTTCCAAATAAATACGCTTAACCAAAGAAGGATAATAATTTCTGCTACTAGGCTTATTCTCCATGGTTTTCATCCATGCTGTCAGAAAACGTACAGTTAAGTGCGAAAACATTACCTTATCAGTACCAGCAAAGTTTTCCAGATGTTTCAAAGCACTTTCATAAATTTGGCGTGATGAAGGCTGCAAAGAAAGTGATTGAAGATAAGAACGAGCAAATTCAGAAAAACAAATATCCTGTGCAGAAGTCAAAAGGTAATCTCTAACCTTATAAACAGACCAGTCAGTTATATCAAGTCTGTTCAATTTGTCAACCCAGCCATTTATTTGGCTCATACAGGCTGCGAGCACGAATGAGTCCTTCACCTCTTTCGTGCCCTTAACCAATCCTTTGTCTGTTACAAACTTATCGGTCTTAACTACCAACTTTTGACGGTTATGCAGTATTCTAATGTAAACTGGATAATAACCATCAGAACGTTTCTTTGAAACTACCACTTTAAATGTTGCCATATTACCATATTTTTTTTGCAACTGTTTTGCAACATTACATTACACATGTCCTATTTAACGTGTCAAACGTAAAATTTTAGCACGAAGATAAGTGCTTATACATCAACACATTAGATATATATAGCTGATATTCAGATATTTATCAAAAACCATGATGTAAAATCACCGTTTTAATCATATTATCCCTTATTTACTAATACCTTATAGTGTTGTATGCAACTATCTTGCAACACATTGCGATTTATTATTTACTAAATTATTTTTCTATTTTCCACACCAGCCACACAAGGTTTTGCCTTGATCAATGGCACTAGCCTCATCTGTAAAAGTTATCTTGCCTGTACTTCTCTTAAGAGCTGGGCAATTTCTGTCCTTGTGGTACCGCTTAGAACCTGGACTGTCTGATACATATACATTGCCTCCTGCTGTTACCTCAGTTTGATCAGCCTCAGAATTACTAGAAGAGGAAGACAACTTACCTATCGCAAAGCCAAGCATCAAGAAACCTATGCAGAAGGTCACTAGACCAAAGCAAAAGAACTTCTTTGAAAGCCTCAGCTTTCTGTCTAAGTCATTATTTGAAAGTTCAATCATCGCTGAAAATATTTATATTGTTATTAAAACTAGCATAAATTACCAATAGAACTGGAAATATACATAATAGATTCAACCAAAAGGATAAACCTACCAAACCTTCCCAATACCAAAAATTTTTCTCTTTTTCTCCTCCTAAATGAGATTTAACAGAAGAATCTAACGCATAAGTTACAAAACTAGAGAAACACAGACAAATTAGAGTGTAAACACAAAACTCTATATAGTTCTTTGGACAAAGAACAAATATAACACAAAATTGGTACATTAAAAATGATACAATAAAGAGTACTATAGTAGAATCTTTACGATAGTCTACAGAATCATAATTATTTTTTTTATACCAATCTATGTATCTTTTTAGCAAGGGACTTTCAACATCAGATGAATGAACATCTTCTTTTTGCCATAGATTGTGCTCATTCATATATGTGCGCAATTGCTCTGTAGCAGAAATATATTGTCCTAATGTCATAGAAAGAGAATCTAATTTCGTCAACAACTGTTTCTTCTCCAATGACCGCTGGACTAACATCCCTGCTATTATAACGATAGCTGCTATTAATAAATATAAAAGTATGTTCATTTATTACCCTCCTCTTACTTATAAGTAATAATTGCAGAAATTCCGCCAACTACAGAACTTGCAAAATAACAAAAATACCTTTTCATCTTATTCATTTATTAATGATTATACATGCCTAAAACCTTCTTGAATAGCCTCAGCAATTTCAAACTTATATCCTTTGCCTTTGGCGTTTATCTTCACCAGGTCATAGTGTCTATCGAATGGAAGATGATAAATCTTCTCCCCAGTGTTTTTATTCACATTACACTTAATTGGAGGAAACGGCCCCATAGGAAGATGCCTTATTTGTATCTTTAACATTTTAGCACAATCTTGTGCCACCGGTGAAACAGACCCTGTTACATAAATCCAGGGAACCACGTCTGGATCATAGAGTTTCCTACCATTCTCAAATAGCCATTGAGCATAAGAACCAAATAATTGGAATATAATATTTTCACGAACTTCGCTCTTCCAATTCTTACATTGTACTATAAGCACTTTTCCCGATTCACGATGAATTGCTATAATATCTCTTCCTTTGTCCTCAAGCTTCTTATTCAATCCTTCCTGGATGATGTCATAACCTTCATTATAGAGAATATAAGCGCAATAGATTTCATAATTACGCCCTTTCTCCCAATCTGACCATTTAGAACTGTCAGAAATGTAACGATCCACAGCCAATTGTTCTCTTCCTTCTTCTGACAATTGAAAATATTCTTCATCAGATAACCAATTTTTGATGTTGCACCGCTTTTCCTCTTCATGCATATAATTGATATAAGCATCATCATCCTTGAATTTTCTCAATTCAGGATAAATCGAAAGCAGGTACTCAAATTTGTACTGATATTTAAAGAGTTCAGCAAGTTCATCTACTTTTTTATCTTCATATTCTTTTATATGTTCCAAAGCATGAGCACGAAGATGGGCAACATAATCAAATGGATTCTTTGCACTAATCATCTGATCAAAATCATCTACTTTCTGCTCCAGATTCGTAATGTCAGATTTGGCGCATTCATACTTATCGTATAGTTCACGATAAACATATTCCGCTTCATCAAGCTCTTTATTTAGCTTAGCATTCAAATCCTGCAATTCATTTTTCTCGAAGTTCAAGCCATTGATAACAGCTTTCTTATTAGATAAATCAAAATTGAGAGTTTGGATTTCTTTTTCTTTAGCTGACAGCTGCCGTTCTTTAGAATCAACCAACCATTTCAATTCATTAATCTTATTCTGTGAAATCAGTGCATCTGCATCACATTTCGATTTAATAAATTCAAGGTTCTGCACCTTTACAGTTAACTGGTTAACTTTAACATTTGATTGTTCTAAATCATATTGAAGCTCTTTGACTCTTCTGAATCTTGTGAAATCAGAGGATGACTTGCAAGTACTCAAATCATTAAAATCGGAGTCTTCACCTTTTCTTTCAAAAATATTAATTATATACAGAAAGAGAACTAAAATACCGAATACTAACAGCAAAATATAAAAAGCTTCCATACTCACCACATTTTAATTATCCTACATGTACCTGACTTCTTGCAGAAAGACCCTGGATTTCCCTCAGCACCTTATTTTCCGCTCTTAGAGCAATCAACTCTTCATACATAGCTGAATTATTTATAGGCATAGCCTCAACAGTAGATGATGTTCCATTGATAAGCTCAGCAGGCTGGACACCTAAACCCTCTGCCATTTTTTCAACTAGTCTCAAAGAAAGATCACCACCATCAAAGATATTAGCAAGCACGGAGCGAGTAATACCTAATTTTGAAGCAAGGTCGATTTCACTTATTCCTTTATCAAAAATAAGCTGACGTACAGTTTTAACATTGAGCAAAGTCGTTTTTTCGCTACCGTCAGAACTGTACAACTGAAAGAAATTAAAACCAAGTGCATTTGAAATTTCAACCAACTTATCAGTTTTTATATTATCACTTTCGAGAATACGACCTACATTTGGCTGAAGCACACCTATCTTCTTTGCAAATTCTGACTTAGACATACCAAGTTCATTAATTCGCTGCTCTATACATTTTCCTATAATTATATCCTTTACCATAACGATTTATTTAATATAAGTTAATATTATATGTATAATGATAAAGATATATTAAATCTTATATCATTTTGTATATAGCTATTATTATTTTTAATATCTTTGCACCATAAAGTTAGTAAATAAATACATAAGTACCAAATAAATTTGAAGAAAAATGAAGAAATTAGATAAAATATTTCCGGAATCGGCAAAAGCAGAGGATGGATAGAAAAGAAAAAGGGAGAAGCCTGTGACCCTCCTCCCTTGAAATAGGCAAGCTAAGTTTATCGCTTAGACAAAGAAATGGAAAAAGTTACCTGTCTTAGGATAGATAATCTTACCACCCTTACGAATGTATCGGCAAAAAACTTCTTTCTTGCCATTTTCTGTTTGCAAATTATTCATTATGGAGTCTCCTCCTTTCTCGACCTTTACGACCACATCAACATGGTGTGGAGGTCGCTGCAAGAAGTCGGACCTGCAACGAAAAAGCCCTCGGCACAGGACCAAGGGCTAGTTTCTTTTCTCTTCGCAGAGCATTCCATAACAGACTTGTCTGCCGAGAAGGAGGAGACCTCCATGAATAATTTGCGGTGCAAAGTTAGTAAATAAATAAGTAAGTACCAAATAAATTTGAAGAAAAATGAAGAATGAAGATAAAATATTTCCGGAATCGGCAAAAGCAGAGGATGGATAGAAGAGAAAAGTGGGCATCCGGCTGCTGCCCACCAAAAAGGAAAAGTTACTTCTCATTTACCCACATTGGGAATACACGAGACTTCTTCGGGAAATGAATCTTACCATTCTTATCTCGGAAGTATCTACGAAAGATAAGTTTCTTACCCTTTTTGTGCAAATCAGATTCTGTCATACTTAACACCTCCCTTCTGCTTTGCGACTCAGCGACATTGCCGAGAAGCTTACTTGCCCACGGTCATGGGCAACAAAAAAGCCCAAGGGTGCGGAATCCAAGGGCTCTAAAGTCTCTTTCGAGATAGTTTTCAACAAATGACCGTTTGCTGAAAGGATTTGTTAGTATGACTAACATCTGATTTGCGCTGCAAAGTTAGTAAATAAATGCATAAGTACCAAATAAATTTGAAGAAAAATGAAGAATGAAGATAAAAAAGTTCCCGATGCGCCTAAAAGGTTATGGGTTCGAACAAATTCTTTGATACACGACTCAGGCTTAATGGCCGTAGGAAATGTTTCATATAAAGAATATTGGATTGGACACAAAAATAAGGTTCCAAAAAATTTGTACCCTTGGTGTTATGAAAATGAGGTGGAATACATCAGCCTCAGCCAATCTTGGCACGAAGCAAAGGAAGTTCCAGAAGATCTGCACACCTTTATCATCGGTGTTTCCAAAGACTTCACTCATCCGGTTCTTATAGACTTTGAAAAATGCATGTTGCATAAGATTGGTGATGCTTTCAACATTAGCAATAAGATGAAATGGAACGGAATCATCCGCAAATATTTCCGCTTCGCTTACTGGGCTTACATCAAGGACTTAGTTCCTACCATAGAGGAAGGAGGCACAAAATGAAAAAGAATAAAGCTCTATTCCTCGATATTATGCTCAATGACAGATTTGTATGCACACTGAAATACATGTATTGTCCATTGTTCGCAATTAAATACGAGGCGTTAATAAAGTTTATTCTCGATAAGAGACCGTCTTTGAAAGGCAAACCATTCAGAATAATGTTTTGAAGCAACAAACGAAACAAAGCGTATGAAAAAGATAATGTTCAATGACCAGTATGGTCTCACCGAAGCTGTTCTAGATGGTCGCAAGACTCAAACCAGAAGAATCGCTTATGAAAAGCCTTTCAAGCATATCCGTAGCTGCGGTTTCTGTACGGAAGGAAAAGACAAAGGCAAGCTCGCCATCAATGATGGAAATGAGATTGTGGCAAAGTCCACTTACAAAATAGGTGAAGTCGTAGCAGTCGCACAAAGATACTGCGACATTCCGTTTGCCAATGATATATTCATAAGGGCAGTTCCCATAGGATGGTCAAACAAGATGTTTGTGAAGTCTGATTTGATGCCTCATCAAATCAAAATTACCAACATTCGGTGTGAAAGACTACAGGACATCAGCACCGATGACTGCATGAAGGAAGGAATCTTCTGTAGCCACATCGATGGTTTTGACGATGCTTATACATACGATGCCACATTTGATAGATTTGTGAAGAAATGGTGGTACAGAACTCCTATCGAAGCATACAAGATGCTTAGCAGCAAGCTCCACCTCAACTGGGACAGCAATCCTCTCGTTTTCGTTTACGATTTCCAACTAATAAAATAATAATTAAATTAAGCAATATGTCAGAAGAAAAAGTACCACTCAGACCTCAGATCAGAGAACTGGAGTTGGGTAAATCAATCAGTTTCCCTATCCAGAGAATGAGAACGATCAAGACAACCTGCTCGGAATTAGGTGTAATTTACTGTCGTAAGTTCAGAACCAAAATCAACCGGGAGAAAGAGATCATCACAGTTACAAGAACCAAATAAAAACAATAGTCTCATGAACGAAGTAGTACAAATCCAGTTTGCAGATAAGATGCTATCCTTTGATACATTTTTGTCAGCCATACGCAACGTTGTGAAAGAAGAAGTCTGCAAGGCTGTGGGTAAACGTCCGTTCCTCACACAAGCCAAGGCATACGACATCTACGGAAGAAAAAACGTAGAGCGATGGAAACGTGAAGGAAAGGTGAAAGACTTCGCAAGAGGCAGAAATGGCAAAATTACTCGCCACGAATACAAAGTATCAGAGCTGGAAGCCTGTGCCTGCCAAGTTCAAGACTATCTGTGTCCCAAATAAGATAAAGTTATGAAAACAATTAAGACCATCTTCTGCATTGCCATCTGGCTATTCCTTGGATGGCTCTGCCTCAGTAAACTCTCTCAGGGCTTTCATGATGAGAATCTCATTTTACAGATGCCTCAGAGTACCTATGATGAGATAGTTGATACTCTTACCACTCGTAATGGCTTTCAGCCTAACGAGCATCAGATAGTAACTTACTATTATGAGCGATTCCAGAAGTAAGAGCACCTATGCAGCTCGCAAGTGCCTCCTCTGCCATGATGGACGTAACTGCATCAATGGAAAGTATTGCCTTAAGCACAAAAGATACGTGCAGCATCAGGAGAAACTGCCATGTGAATGAAAAGTAGATTCCTGTAAAGGATATAAATAGATAGTAATATATGAGTTTTGAAGTTCCTAAATATCGTTTGCTGGCTTTATTAAAAGCCGAGGCAGAACTTGGACTATTAGAGGATTATGGAGTTGACAACTGGGATTGGTATAAAGATGCAATAAATGATACAGCTTGTGATGGCAAAAATGCTGTTAACAATCTTTCGGATGATGAACTCCTTAGCGAGTTTAAGGAAATAGAGTAACTAACCGTCCTTATAGGACATAAATATAAGTAATATGAAAAAGATTATTTTGGCAGCCTTAGTCGTTGCAAGTTTGTTCGCTTCTTGCTCTAGCGAGAAGACTTTTAAAAAGAAAGATGGCTCTACGATTACAGCAAAGCCTTATGGCTGGGCTAGTAAGGAAAACAAAGTAGAAGGTGTTAACTACGAGTTGAATGCTCCAGATGTTGCAGCATCTATCATCTTCGCCCCATCTGTTATTGCTCCAGTTTTGCTGACAGCTTACGATGTATGGGAGCCAGTATCATATACTGAGCCATCTAAGTAACTAACCACCCTCTCCTGTAAAATGGAGAGGGTAAAAAGAAAAGACTATGAGATTTAGCTATTATAATTTAGACAAAGATGACTTTAATAAAAAACATAGTCGCTTTAAGAAGAAAAAGTTGTTTACAATTTGGTTTAATCATATCTTAGAAAAGATTCAGTTTGAAAATTCAGATAGAGGTCTTTTGTTGTGGGTTGATACTCCAAAAACTATTAGAGTATTCGGATATTGGAAACAAGGTGGCTATGGTGGAAGTAAGAAATTCTATCAGAATTGGGCTAACGACCATTGTGGTTGCTGCTAACTGAGTAATCAACCACTCTCTCCCTGAAACAGGGAGAGGGTAAAAAGAAGAGAATATGGATTATAATAAAAAAAATGTACTATTTATAGATTTGGATGGTACTTTAATCAAAACGGCATCAGGGAATACGTTTCCTATAAATATTAATGACTACACCTTTAGAAACGAGGTTCTTGACAAAATAGAGAAAATGTTTCCGAAGTTGGAGTATGTTTACATCGTTACAAATCAAGGTGGAATACCCAAATATGTTTCTAAGGAAGATTTTGAGGCAAAACTTGAAGGTGTAACAGTATTTGTACGATTCTACTTAACTGCTCTTAAAGTTAAAGTCGATAGTATTTATTGTGATTCTGTAGATAAAGACAATCCAATGCGTAAGCCAAACACTGGTATGTTAGAGCATTTTTGGTCTAAAGGATTGTCTAAGGAAAATGCAATAATGATTGGTGACGCCAGTGGCAAGCCTGGAGATTTCTCGGATTCAGACAAGAAATGTGCCGAGAATTTTGGTATTGATTATATTGATGTCGAAGACTTATTGAAGTTATAATATGATTAATGTTAAAGCAAAGGAGGATAAGCAATGAGTAAAGAAAAAGCAAAGTCAGACCGCATAGCCAGGCAGCGAGAATACTATCTTAAGCATCGTGATAAAATGCTCGCCTATTCTCGCAAATACATCAAGGATCATCCCGAAAAGCAAAAGCTATATCGGGAAAATGCAGCCAAGAAACGAGCCAACGGCACTGGATATTATCAGAGATACTATCAGCGCAACAAAGAAAAATTGCTGGAAAAATCTAAGAGCTGGAGACAAAATCACCCCGAAAAGGTGAAGGAGTACCAGCGCAGATACTATCAGAAGAAAAGAGCAGCAGCAAAGAAAGAAAAGAAGATAATGCTGAATCCAGATATAGATAAGGCAAAATCCCTCTTCCGTGATCCTTCTAAGACTGTTCACCTACAGTGGCTTCTGGAACACAACAGAAACAAAAGTAAGCAATATGAATCACGCTAGTTTATTCAGCGGAATCGGTGGTGCTGAGGTCGCGGCATCCATGATGGGATGGCAGAACCTCTTCCATTGCGAGATACAAGAGTTCCCTCGCAAGGTGCTCCAATACTGGTTCCCAAATTCAGAAAGTTATGAAGACATTACCAAAACAGACTTCCATCAGTGGCAGGGAAAAGTCGATGTTCTCACCGGAGGATTCCCATGCCAACCCTTCTCCCTCGCTGGTCGAAGAAAGGGAGCGGACGACAACCGCTACCTCTGGCCTCAGATGCTTCGAGCGATACGGCAGATACACCCCACTTGGGTCGTTGGTGAAAACGTTAATGGAATCAAGACGATGGTGGAGTCCTGCCAAGTCACTCAGATGGGACGCTCAGACTATCTTTTCGAAGAGAATCACCTATACCGAGAGGAAAGCCGATTCACCCTCGACAAAATCTGTGCAGACCTCGAAGCCGAAGGATATTCCGTCCAACCGCTTGTTATTCCAGCTTGTGCCATCGGAGCACCGCACAGAAGAGACCGAGTTTGGATTATTGCCCACCGTTCAGACCAAAGGGCAGAAACAGTGCAACAAGAAGGGCAAGACGGAATTTGTTCCGCTAGACCTTCTACCCACACCCAATGCGATGGACATAGCCCACAAGGACATGGAAATCAACGAGCGAGGGCGAAGAAATCCAAAAAGAGGAAAAACAGACCACAGTCTAGGTCTAGAAGACATGGCAGTGGCAAAACTTCTACCTACACCTTGCAGCATAGAAGGCACGAAGTTCACCAAGACCATCAATCCCAATTCCCAGATGGGGCAAGGTCTAACAGCCTTGGCGGTCAATGGTCTTCTTCCTACTCCTACGGCAATGGAGGTAAAACACTCCAACCGAGTGAAGGGACTGAAAGAACAGGGTGTAAAAGGGATGTACAGCCGAAAGAACGGAGCACTTCGCCCGAATGGACTGACCAACTTTCTCGACTTCAACGGCATGATGCCCACGCCATCAGCGATAGACTGGAAGGGATGTACCAATCCTGGGGTGAAGAAAGTGAACGGAAATGTGTATGGCGAGACTTTGCCCGACACTGTGAAGAAGGTCACTGGAAGCACTTCCCAACTCAATCCCCTGTTTGTAGAGGAAATGATGGGATTCCCTTTGATGTGGACAGCCTTACCATTTCTTTCCCAAAGTGGCGACAAGAATCCATAAAGGCTTACGGCAATGCCTGGGTGCCACAAGTGGCTTACGAGATATTCCGTGCCATCGAGGCAGAAGAAAACAAATAAATGATAGATTCGTAAATTCTATATTCCAAATAAAAGAAACAGCAAATGAAAACAGATGGATACATTCTTACTCCAGAGCTGCTGCAGTGGCGTTACTTTCATCGTCCGGTGGTGGTACAGGTGCTCATCTACGTGCTCCTGTCTTCCACCCACAATGAGGCTTCCGCTGCTACGCTCTCCTTACGTCTGTTGGCTGATCGGCTCCATACCTCGGTCAAGTCTATCCGCTGTGCCATCGATGTTCTCATACAGGAGCGAATCATCACAAAATGCAGCTCCCCTAAAGCCTCAACAATAGTGTATGTTAACAGTTCGCATCCCCTCTCCCACTGCATACTACCCTATCAAAACCCATTAGGGGCACAGAATGGGGCACTCTTTAGGGCACAGATAGGGGCACAATCAGGGGCACAGATTTTAACTTCGCAAGTTACTGATACACAAGATTGTGCAGCGGTTCTTCAAGACAACAAGGGCACAGATAGGGGCACGATTAAGGGCAAAGATGGGGCACGCTCCAGGGCACACCCTAAACAAGGGGCACACCAAAAGGCACAACATAGGGCACAGATTAACAATCCCGAAACCCCTTTAAATAAAGGTGATTCCGAAGATTCTGCCGAAGTTGAGGGCACAGACAAGGGCAAGGGTAAGGGCACAGAAGTAAGAGGAAAGAAACAAATAAAAGAAAACATTTCCCCCGAACCCCCTATAAAAGAAAACAAACAAAGAAAGGAGAAAGCCCACACCCACACACAAAAAAAAGAAAAAGAAAAAAAGTCGTTGGATCCGGAAGTTCAGTTCTCGGAAGTGCTAAGACTCTTCAATCGCCTTTTTCTGGGCACGCAGGTCAAGCCAATCTCAAAGATGACTCCCGACCGCAAGAAGATGGTGGCAAAGTTTATCTCAGACTATTCCTTCGAGGATATAGAGCCGATGCTTCGAAAGGCTCTCAACTCCGATCTTCTCTCAGGGCGCAAGGATGGTGGATGCTACATTTCATTCAATTGGCTCTTCAATCCGAAGAACTACGAGGCTTTGATGGAAGGAACCTTCGACAATCCTACAGTTGTAGCCTCAGCCGGGAAGAAGCCTCAGCATTCAAGTTCTCCACCACCTTCTCCTCCACAGCCTCAACGCGAGGAGACCAACGAGGAAATAGAAGCTCGCTTCAGAATGAAAGAAGAGCGCAAGAAGGAATTGGAGAAAGAACAGACCGAAGCCCTACGGCAGAAGTATCTAGGCTGGATAGAAGCCGCCAAGAAGAACCCGAATGGCTCGATGGCAAAGATGGTGAAAGATGCCTACAAGAATGGCACTCTAGATAAACTGGGCATCGTCTGGAATCCATCGGTGGCAGAAGAAGAACAGTCACTGGCCGACTTGGATGATCAGACTCAGAATTATCTCCAATCTCTCCTCAGCGACTAAAAAACACAAGTAACAAACAATTTAATTCATACGATTATGGACAGACAAGAATTAATCGACCGCCTCAACAGCAATTATCCTGAATACACGCAGAAGCCTCAGCAGAAGAAGATTCAGCGTGAAGGTCAGTTGCAGATAGCCTGTGTACGATGGTTTCGACTACAGTACCCAGCTTTCTCCACACTCCTCTTCCATCCCAAGAACGAGGCAGACGGTGCTACCAGTGGCAAGAAGCTAGCCATCAATGCAGCATCGGGCGTGGTCCCAGGCGTTCCCGACCTCATCCTTGCTCTCCCTTCCATGAAGGATGGCAAGACAGGCATCATCTACGAGAACCCAGAAGTTTACTTCGGCTTGGGCATCGAACTTAAGTATGGTAAGACAAACAATCAGTCTGCCAATCAGAAACGCTTCCAGGGCTATTGGCAGTGCGCTGGCTACAAGTACGCCCTCTGTCGTTCCCTAGAAGATTTCATCGAAGTGGTCAAGGCTTACATGCAATCAGCCGAAGTCAACGCCTTCGAGAAAGTTCGCTCTTATCACCTCATCAATGATGATACTGAGCACAACAAGCAGGTATTAAACAAAATCATTAAAAACAAAAAGTAATATGGAAATCGGATTCATCATCATCATGCTGTGCCTGGTTGTTATGGCCAGCACATTCATCTATCTAGTTTACACTCACCGCAATCGCTCTTGTAAGAGCTGCAAGTTTTTCCGGCCTACAGCAAACAGTAAGTACAGCGGAACATGCAACGGCTTCGGCCATCATAGCTTCCACTGGGAATGCTGTGGGGAATGGAAACGTAAAACTACCAAGGAGGATGAACTATGATAGGATATGAAAATGTAGACGAACAGAAACTGCTCGGACTGTTCTATAGCAAAGGAAGCCTCTCTGCAATGCCTCTTCTCAAAGACACCAAGGTCTTTGCTACAGATTGCTACAAGTCTATCTACATCAATGCAGAAGTCTGCCAAGGCGAGTATGAGAGAACAGAATTGTTCAATATGGAATTTCCTCCAGCAGAGCAAGAACTGAATATTCCTCTTTTAAGCCTACAGAAAGCATACGATTCTCTGCCAAAAGTAGAAACAGAGGAATATGATTCAGAAGATTGCAAAGAATGTAATGGTACAGGTTCTGTAGAATGGGAGTATCTAGACAAGAAAGGGAATACCCATTATAAAGATTTTGACTGTCCTTCCTGCGATGGTTTGGGTTTTTTCAAGCGAAATATCAGAAAGTGCTATAAGCCAGAATGGGATGCTGTCATAAAACTGGATGGGTTCTTTATTAACAATAATCATATAAAATCAATAATTGATGCTCTATTTCTTCTTGGAAAAGATCACATTACGCTTCTCTCAAAAGCTAAAGAAGATAGCGTGGTTTTGGCTTACTTCCGTATTGACGAGAACATCACTATCGTAATCTCTCCGTGTCTTAATTGCGATGAGGAATATGTTGATGCAACGGTTGAACTTTAAAGTATATATCTATGGGCAATTACATCAAACAAAACCTGATGCAGCCAACACCATCGGTTGCTGATCAGGAGGAAATGAGGATGTGCAAGTTCTGTGTACATAGCCACATCAGCGACCTCGGCTACAACCATTGCTGGAAGTCTGATAGTGCTTATAATGAAGATTCTCCTACAGGTATCTGCTGTGCATACAAGAATAAGAGGATATGGAAGCCCTATTATTTCTCTGGTCTCATATCACACTACAGGGGTAACATCTGTTGGGCACAACCAGTATATAACACTTCTACAAAAGGAAAGAGCCGTATTTTCAAATACGAAGTCTTCGACCCAGTAGCCTCAACTATAATAAACCTTCTACCTAAGGAGTTTGCCAAGGATTACATTCCAGCCACTCCTGGCTCCAAGCCTCCACATACGATGAAGGAGTATGAGAAATTTGACGCCTTATGCTTCGGTGGCTACGACCCACAACTAACAGAGAAGCAAGAGGCAAGAAATTATCATGAAGCCAACTGGCAGCAAATCCTTGCTCAGAGAGCAATAGACAAACAATTAAAACAAGAAGCAATATGAAGAAAAGATATTTTTACGTAGTCGCATCATTCATGCGCAAAGACATAGCCAACACATGGCGTAAGGTTGACTTTACCATCATGAAGGGTGATGGCTCAGCATTGTTCACTCTTATGGAGGCTTTCAAGGTGATTAGTGAAGGATATTCAGAGATAGCTGATCCTGCCACTATCCAGTTCGACAACTGCATAGAAATCAGCAAGGAAGACTATGAGGCTTTCAACAATCTCAAAAATTTAGTCAAAGTGAATAAGTAGCTTATGAAAAAGACAATGAAGACTGTGGATAAGTATTTATCTGATATGAAAAAGTTAGAAACTTTAGTTAAGCGCAATAAACGTTTGATTATTTTGAAAACAAGAAAGATTTGGTAAAAGCCACCGTTCCCAGCGATTCCATCGCTGGTCCCTCAAAAGAATATGAACAAAGTAAGAATATTAAGGAAATGGAAAAGACAATTTATATACCAGGTGATCTGGTTATGACCAACGGCATTCCTATCGGAACCAAAAAGGGCATCGTTTACCAGGTCACAGAAAGTAATGCTGATAAATATGCAAAAGTGAAAGATGGAAATGCTTTCACTGAACTGAAAGGTTCTGTCACTCTTTCCAACTTAAAAGGAAAAACCATTAAAGATGATGGATTCCTATTTTGTGATAGTGGTGCATGGGTGAAGGATATTGCTCCTATCCCTCTTACTCCTTCCATACTAGAGAAGAACGGCTATAGGCAAGTAGTCAATCATAGCCATATTTACCAACATATGGAAAATGATTGTTATGAAATCTGGAAAAATGTGAAGAATTGGACTATGTATTGGAGAGGTGTACATTTATGTAACTTCAAATATTTGCATGAGTTACAACATATCCTTTTATTCCTTGGTCTTAACTCAGAAATGGAGGTATAGCGTATGACAGAGAAAGAGTTAAAAGCCAAATTAAGAGTTGATATGCTCATCTTAGAGATAGAATCCGCATTAAATATTTCTGACTCCAAGTTTATCAATGCAGAGCATGTTTTATCACAGTTGAGAATTATTAAACAAGAATTAGAGCAATGAAAATTCATTTATGTTATTCCTCATGTTGTTGCGCAGCAGATGAGCATGAGACAGGATGTTATCCTCGTTCTTCATTCAAGCCGAAGCCTGAGCTTCCGGCTGGAACAATACTCACTGTCAAGGAGAAATGGCAAAACTTCTACGGAAAATACTACCGCTGCTATCTCCCAGACGAAATGAAGGACAAAGGATATTCCATCCCTTACTACGACATTCCTGCAGACAAAGCAGAAGTAATAGAACTATAAACATTTTAAACATTATTAATTATGGAAGAAACAACTTTAAAGCAGTACAAAGGTACCAAAACGGTCAAGGCAGAACCGATGAATGAATCTGTCGCAGTAGAGAAAGGCTTTGCAAGAGCCAATAAAGACGGCCACGAATGGAGAGAAGGCTATCACGTCCAGTACACTAACCCAGATGGCAGTACCTACGATTCATGGTCCCCTAAAGAAGTATTCGAAAAATCATACCAGATAGCAGAAGACTTCAAGGACCGTCTCATTATTGAGTTCAATGAGTTGAAAGAACGTTTTAATAAACTCGATGCTTTCTTGGATGAGAAAGATTACGACAAGGTCATTGAAATATGCGGACCTGCTCAGACAGCATTGATGTTTTCTCAATATCATGCAATGAGACATTACTACGATATTTTAAGAACTCGTATTGAATTGTTGGAGGATTTTCCAGACAAGAAATAAGTGAGAACAATAAAAAAATATAATTATGTATGTAACAATAACATTAATTATTTGCCTCAGCGTGGTCTTTGTTATCACGCTTGGCATCGTCTCTTGCACGCTAAGAGACAAGAACTTCAAGGTTCGCTTCGATGACAGAAACAAGCGTATGATGCGAATTATCGCAGATCAGCGTGATGAACTTATCTCATACAGAGAGGCTTTCAAGAAAAATGATGCCAATCTAGAAAGATCTCTAGAGGTGTTATCTTCTGCTTCTAAAGCCATCGACACCAAAATATCTCGTTTGAAAGATACAGAAGAAACTCTATCAATGATCAAGGTAGAACTTGCAGATTTAAATTTGAATGAAGATAAGTCTTCAAAGAAAATGGATGAAGCTATTCGTGCTTTCTCTGCAAGCGTAGAGAAAATTCAGCGTAAGAATGAGGTAGGATTCAAGTGGTTAGATGAGCGTCTTGTGCAACGACCTTCCCACCTCTCCCCTGAAGAGAAGAAGAATTTCATGGAATATATGCAAGCATGTTCTAAAGGCTATGCTTATATTAACAAAGACGAAATTTTTGTTACTCTTGAAGACGTAAAAACAGCCCTTGAATGTGTAGGCACTAACAATTGGGGACAATTATACGATATTATCCCATCAGAAGAAGAATTTGCCAATGAACAGAATACAGAACGAAATCAGTAAACTTCGTCATGAGCAGCATTTGCACGAAAGACTGCAAGAAGCCCAACTTCGACAGATAAAGCGTGAGCACGATGGTCTTCATAAGTGGATAACCATTAAGCCAAATCTCAGACTCCTCTGCCGAATAGACGATAAAGGTAACCTCCTCCCCAAGGAGCAGAAACGCATCAGAAAAGTCAAACAAACTTTAGGTATCAAATAAGATATGAGTGAAGAATCAGTATTATCCTTTCGCAAGCTGGTTTCAGCTATGCGAACCACGGAAAAGGAATATTGGGCACACCGCGATAAGAAGATACTGCGCCAGTCCATCGAACTTGAAAAGCGTGTCGATGGCATCATCATGAAGGCAGACGGAAATGATGTCCCTCAGAACGACAACGGAAGATTTTTCCTTCTGGTGGCAGAACTTAGAGCCTCAACCATCCAATATTTCCAAGAGAAGAAGAAGCCACAGCCCGACAAGGAGCTGGTCAACTCCCTCTTCAAGACCATCAAGGAGAAAGAAGCCAAGATAAATAAGATGCTCATTCTTCTCAAAGACGAGCAGATAAAGAAAGATGGCTACATCATCCAGTACCACGTCATGGAACGTATGCCAAGAGCACATCAGGCTCGTTCTATCTTTAATTCCTCGGATGAGCAGCTTGCCAATATAGAGTTGAATTTCCACTACCGCCATCCCGACCCTCCTGGCACCATGTATTTCATCTGCAAGGAATATCTTGGCAAAGACGGAAAAGAGCTACCTCAGGAAGAGATAGACAAAATTATTTATATCAATTTAAATTCTTAAGATTATGAACAAGACAGGAAAAAAGCCTCAGGAAGAGGCTAAGACACAAGACAAGTCTCAGAACCAGCCAAAGGAGTCCTTCATTGGCACAGGTAATGGTTCTTCACTCCGCTCTCGTACAAGCACATGGTTCGAGTGCAAGGTACGCTATGAGAAGACACAGGAGGATGGAAATGATAAATTGGTAAACGAGCTGTATGTTGTTGATGCCCTATCCTTCACCGAGGCAGAAGCTAGCATCATCGATAACATGGCAGTCTATGTATCTGGTGAACTTAAGATTGCCAACATCAACCCTGCCAACTACAACGAGATTTTCTTCTCTGATATTGATGACGATGATCTTTGGTTCAAGGCTCGTTTGGCTTTCATCACCATTGATGATAAGAAGGATAAGGAGAAGCGTACCTATGCCAACTACCTCATCCAAGCCAAGAGCATCGAACGTGCCAAGCGTTATGTAGACGAGGTTATGGGCAAGACCATGATAGACTATGAGTTGAAGAGCCTCAGCGAGACCAAGATTTTTGATGTCTTCGAGCATGAGCCTTCCACTGATAACAAGCAGAAAGAGAAGGACGGTAAAACCGAGTGATCACTGACAATTCTTGCGCAATTTGGTTCTCGACAAGCTAAGTTGCGCAAGTTATCACTTTTTATCCTCATTTTTCTCGTATCTTTACCCACATTATTAATATATAACATCAATCATATATGAAAAAGTTGAAACGTTTAATCATTTACCTACGCCTCTGGTTTATCCGTAAGATGGGTTACAATCTCCCATCCCTCCGTGAGGCAACCTTTATCGTTCCCGGTCAACTTTATGACCACTTTGGACGTGTTGTAAGGGCAGTACCAAGTAAGATGCCTGCAACTGATAATGGAGACAGCAAAGAACAGGAAGAAGTGCCTGAACATTGCTTCCAGTGTGATCTGTACAACAAGCATATTCCTTGTTCCTTCAATCATCGGATGGCCAACGGCAACGACATCTGCGAGAATCATCATTTCGAAATCATCTGCCTCAACTCTGGCAACATTTAAAGACTACTCATTATGGAAAAGCAAAAAACAAGATACAGACTTGATAAGAAAACGGGGCATCTTCTGGAAATACCTTCTAAGAAGCAGGTTCGTGAAAACGTTAAGAAGATTCGTGAGCAAAAGGGAAATGGTCAGTTACCTCAATCTCCGGTCACTATTCATGAGACTCAGGCAGAGAAAAACTTCCAAAAGGTTCAGAAGGTCATCGACCGCATGCACGCCAAAGCGAAACTGCCCGATTTTCTCTCCATGGCTCGACATAAGTACCTCTCCACCGTCTGTGTCATCAATAAGCCGGGCAAACAGCGTAGCCTACTTCCTGATAAGAAAGGCCGCTTTGTCATGCTCTGCCATGGCAAGATGGCTAAAGTTTTCACGGCTGATGTTTGCCTTCTTGTCAAAATACAAAAGTCCATCATCAAGAAACATGAAATGGCACCAGGTGGAGAAGTGACCACAGAGCATTGGCAGGATGGTAGCTGGAGCATCGTACCGTGCCGGGCAGACAAGAGTAATTACACCACCATTCAGGAGGTCCGTCTTCGTCCATGGTTCTTTCTCCATCGCTACTGGTATGAAATTTCCTTTGATGGCAGAGTAGAGCCAGCCATGATGTTGAATGATTACAACCTCAACCCTACTCTTAGCAAGAAGCATTTCTATGTTACTCGAGAATACGTCAAAGTACGCAACCAGGATGCCGAAAACGATTATTTCCGTTTCTGGCTCCACAAACCTACAGATCATGAAGCAAACAAATGATGTCATTATTCTCAATCGTCCTCGCGTTCAGAAGCGAGGACTTGCCCTTAATCTGAATGGGCGTATCACTCTAAGGTCTAGTCCTTGCAAACTGCTGGATCTCCATCCGGGTGATAAAATTTGTTTCTGTTTCTATACGCCAAGTAAGCAGATGTATGTCATTAAGACTACACCGGATATAGAAGCTAAAGAAGTCGCATGCATCAAACTGTCTGGCCGTAAGGGGCAGCTCCATGCCAGTAATGTTTCTACCGTCAGTTTCTTGCTCAGCTATATACCGAATATCCCGACTGGTACTAAGCAGATAGAACTGGTTACGGCTAATGAAACCATCAATCTCTATGTAAATGGCGTCAGTTGTCCAGCCTTAGTAATCGTCAATAGGGCCGACAGCGAGCATTGTCGATAATAAAATATTAAACATTAAGAAATATGCAACAGTCAATTAGATACAAAGGCCTCAGCCTCACTCCTGATGAAATGGCAGTAGAAAACGGTGTGCTATCCCTCTGCGGCAATCTAGAGCTGCATGATGGCGCATTGCGCCCTTCTATTGTCACAGGAACAAAAATACCCGGAAAGTTGTGGGTAAATGAAGCTGGTGACACGAAGTTAGTATATATTCATGAAGCCAATGGTTATAAGAATTTCATAGGTTATCACGAAAAAGAAAACTCTCTCCATTGGTTCGCTGATTATGGAAGCTATATGAATACTATATGTTCGTTTCAAGAAGGTACATTAAAGTCTGTTAGTTCTATAGGTAATACTCTCATTATAATCTGTAGTGATGGTATTCGTTACGCTCTCTTCGAGCGCAATGGTGAGAACAATGGTGGTGACTATCTGTATCTTGGATTTAAACCACCGTTTCTTAACATTCGTTTTACTGTCGAAAATAAAGATAATCCAGAGGATTACCCATCTGGAGGTATAGATGCAGAGGGTAGTAAAAATGGGTTTAACGAAGCATGGCAACAAAGTACCATATCGTGCGATGAAGCCTATACCAAAGTGAAAGGAGAAACTTGGCATCCTGGCGATATTTGCGTAAATATTAAGGAGGAAAAAGCTTCCGACTTGACACAGTCCATATATGCTTTAGTTAATCGTACTAATAATATGATAGCTCGTAATGGTCGCTTCTATGCCAATTTTTTCATTCGCTACTGTTACCGTATGTTTGATGGTAGCATGATCATGCATTCTGCGCCTGTATTCATACCAGTACAAGTACCGAATACCTATTTAGTGCAAGCTGCTAATTTTTATTTTCCATCTAATGGTTTTAGCGAGGGTTCTATTGATGCCTATGGTAATTGGAATGAAGGAAATGCCACAATCAACTCCGCTATAAATTATGAAAACGAAAAGGGATATAATAGAAAAGATAGCAAAGGTACAGCATTAGCTGTATATTTCAAAGGTGCTACGTTCTATTATTATCCACGTAACACATCGCTACTTTATTATCTTGCCGATTCAGGAAAATCTCTGACGGAATTAAGAAAATGGAAGGATGTTATCAAGTCGGTAGACTTTTTCATTACTCCTCCTATAACAAATGTAGACACATCAGAGAAAATTAGTAGTTTACAGATTCGCCCACGCACCTATGCCTTAAGTATGGGTGCAAGGTCTTGTACTTATTTTCAGAATAATCCTGCTCAAAAATATGGTTACGTTACAGTTAAATTCCCAACACTAGCTAACGATGCGTATAAGAAAAAACTGCAAAACAGTTCTGCTTACTACAAGGTCTGCACATTAGACTTAGATAATTTCTGGACTCGATCAGGCAATTATCTCCCAGTCGATAAAAATGCAGTCTATCAAGTGGCTCTGCAAGAACAGATGAAGGATGACTATAAGACCCATAACTATCTTTTTGCAGAAGGTTGCTATGTCTATAATCACCGCCTCAATTTATATGGTATCAAGGAAAAACTATTTGCAGGATTCACCGATGCTGTTCTTTTGCCTCAGGATAAATACATCAAGGTTCTAGGTAAAAAGACTTACTTAGTAGATAAAATCGTTGTAAGGCTTAATACGACCTCTGGTGTCAAGTACGTAGAACAGCGAGGATTATATAATACAGAAGGACATTATTACTACATCGAGCAATTTCTGTTCTGTAATGCTGCGAAGTTCTACCCTGACTCTAGGGCAGATATGATGTACTTTTTCACACGTCCAGATGACGATGTGGTAGTATTTGGCTTTCCGCTCACTCCTTGCGATGAGTTGAATGGATCTATTCACATGGGTACATACGAGGACGATGGAGACGATTACATTGTTGATGCTCCTACGTATACGGTTGATGACGTAGTAGAACTTCCCAATAAGATCTACACATCTGAGTCCGATAATGCCTTCTATTTCCCTCTGAATGGCATCAATACCGTAGGTATCGGAACTATACAGGGTATAGCCTCTACCACGCGTGCGCTTTCTCAGGGTCAGTTTGGTCAGTACCCATTAATGGCATTCTCTACCGATGGTATCTGGGCGATGGAAGTCTCTTCCAAAGGCACTTATAGCAGCATCCACCCAATTAGTCGTGAGGTTTGTAGCAATCCGAAGTCTATCACACAGTTAGATCAGTCCGTTCTTTTTGCCACAAACCGCTCCCTCAGTCGCATAGCAGAGTCACAGGTGGTTTCCATGTCCGATGTCTTAGATGGTCCCGGATTCAACATTTCCGGTAGCTTAGGTAAGTTCCTCAACTTCTTCGTTGATGCAGAAGGGGATAGCGAATCCGTCAAGACAATCAAGGCTCAGATGCGTCAACTCATAGATTTTACTTCATCGCCAATAGACTTTTTCCAGCATTGTCAGGTCATCTATGACTATAAGAACTCTCGCATCTTATGTCTGGATGTTACACAGTTGAGTAAGGCCTCTACGGCTGATACGGTGGCACTCTGCTATTCTATCAAGGATAATGCCTGGAGCACTTTCCTTATACAGAACGTGCTCACGGCAATCAATTCCTACCCACACCCCTACATACAATATAGGGATGGCAGCGTGATGGTGCTTGATAAGGGTTACGATTACGAAGATCCAACAGAGTATCATGGTATCATAGTTACTCGTACCTTGAAGTTCGATGAAGATAACGTACCTGATTCCATTACAGGCTATATCCATTCCCTCACGTCTGGCAGCATACCAGTCATGTGGTTATATGGTAGCAATGATAATCAGAATTGGCATTACATCGGTCGCTTGGGCGGCATGAAGTCCAGCTACATGGCTACTCACAGCTATCGTTTCTTCCGCATCGCCCTATACCTGAAGATGAAATCCATGAATCAATACTTTGATACGCGCCTCGAAATCATCAGGCGTTTCAGCAAGTTCTAACAGAAAAACCACCGTTTCATGGCTTTCTAAGCCATGTCAAAAAACAAGAGCCTTCGCAAATCAGGAGTTATCCCGAAGCGAAGGCTCTTTCCATAAACACACCTAAAACGAAAGAAGAAAAAAAAGTTTCATTAAGTAAAACTCGGCCGTCTCAAAGTATAGTTATCCCGGCTTAACAGATTGCTCTTCATATTATTGAAGTCTGCTGTAGCACTCTCCCCATACTGTCCAGCCTTATCTGCATACTGATCCTGCAAAAATTGACTCATCGTATAGTCAACCATATACCGGTGCATATTGCTCTTAAGCGCATCCGTCACAGCCACGTTCCAGTTCGGAATCTCCAGTTTCAGGGTAACAGTCTCATAGATACTTTCCTCCCGATCATTACCAGCCTTGGTTACGGTAGAAGTCACATCCTCATCTTCCTGTCCGATGATGCTTGTGGTCACAACCTCAGTCCATGTGCCGTTGTTGTTATCGGTGTACACATACTTCTTCGTACCCTTCACAAGTCGCTCCAGATTGTTGTTATCCTCCACTCTACCTGAGGTCAGATAACGCTGAGCTGCAACCTTGATATTACCGATAGCTTCCGTTACTGCACGATTAATAATACTGCGAGTCTCTTTACTGTCAGGGCTTTCGATAGTGGCTCTGATGTCCTTCTGGGCATCATCCACCAGTCCCTGGCTCAACACATAGCATCGGGCCAATATGTCATTACATACCTGCTCCATGCTAAAGTTCAAAGTAATTAGTTTACTATCCATATTTCGAAATATTTAGATGATTAATAAATCTATCTCAGTTCATAAGGTGGCCTGCCTCCGCTCCAGTCTACACGATCCTGATAAAAATGCTGCGAAACGAAGTCCTGATTGCGCTCAGATCCTTTCGGCCCACTCTGGCCATCCTTATCTACTTCGTCCACATTTCGAGCCTCAGCATCCAGTTCATTCTGACTTTTAGCCTCAGCATCTACAGACCGCCCGGCAGTTGCCTGCGCATTCTTCTGCTTACCTATTTCATCCCTACTTCTTGCCGAAGCCATAGGAGAAGAGCCTTCTTTCGTTGTATCATCGGCTTTTCTTTCAGCCTCAGCAAAGCTAAAGTCTTTCTTTAACAAAATCTCCTTAATGGCATCAAGGTCACTCGCTCCCATACTGGCATAGTCCGTATGAGCCATATCCGGAAAATCACTCAACCACCCGGCAATGATTGCATGCACAAGATAGTTCTGAATCTGATTGCTCAGCACACCACTTAACCTTGGCGGCCAAGAAGCAAGTGTCACTATATTGATAGAGAAATCATCAGCCAGAGCCTGCAGATCAAATTTCTGGGTAGTCGAAGAAGAAAACCTCGCAAGAAAATTCTCTAGGTCGGTTATCGCCTCCCTATAGTATATATCCAGTTTAGCCTCTTCTGCATCACTGGCCCATACGCTTTGGAAGTCCACTTCTGGGTTATGCTGCGCAATGGTGGCAGATAGTCCTTCTACCACTCCCATCACGCTTTTCTTGATGATTTTAATTGTTATTGTCTTCATACTTGATCACATTTTTTCTACGATGCCATAACCAAATAAGAATACCTGTTGTGATGGCCATGATGATACCTACTAACGCAACAAGACTTACCTTCCCTATAGTCACAAGTCGCTGCTCATTCTTGGTTAGTTCTCGCCTCATAATGTTAATAGAGTCTTGCTTTAACCGAATCAGCGAATCTTTTTGAACCATAAGAAGTTGATATTTATCTACCTTCTTAGATATGATGTTAATGGAATCCTTTAGCCTCAGCACCTCTTTTGTGTTCCGATTAGTCACAACAGAGTGCCATGATTCTGTTTTGATAGGCTTTCCATTCTGATCTACAGTGGTTGAAGTACTATCCTTTGTATGTGTACTTTCCTTTACAGATGTTTCGTGCTCCTGGATCCTGCTATTTGCCATCTGCTCAAAAGCAGAGATAAATCGCTCCTGCCAGGAGGCATCCAAACTTTTGTTCTTTGTTTGGTCCGTAATATAATGTTCCTGCGTCACAGTCTTCGTCTTACAACTCGTCAGAAACAACATTGAGAAATACGCTATCCAAACGAACAGATAGATAATTAAATGTTTCGATTTCATAAGCTATGAGATATTATTTCCTTCATTTCCTTTTTCTTTATTGTTTTTATGTTCTTGGTATCTCTTAAACATCGGGAATTTCTCTACGAATCCAAGTGTCAGCGCATAATAAGCATAGTCCACAAGTTTATAAAAGGGCGTATCTGACACTAACATCCGTCTTAGGTTCTTCAATATGTTGGTTGTGAACAGATAGGTTGCAGCTATACACACCCACTTCACGCAAAACAGAGCCTCTGTATCAGAATGCAAGAAATGACCGATAATAAACAATGCAGCCACCGTCACGAAGAACACTGCGCAGCATACGAAGAACATACCGAATTTCTTCCAGCTCCATTCTTCACCGTTAAACACTGCAGCCACGATGCCAAACACCAGGTTAAGCCCAAATAATACCATCATGGCAATCATAAAATCCCTGATGGGAACCATCAGACTCAGAAAAGTCCATATTGTCCCAATTAAGTAACCTCGAATATCATTCATTTTCTTTTTCATTTATCCGTCCCCACTCCGTTATGGAAACGATGCAAATATAAGCCATCATTCCCAGTTCTCTGTGATAAGTTGCGCAACTTCATACGAAAAAAGAGAACACAAGCCCATTTTCCGCCTGCATTCTCTTCTTCTGATAGTTTTCTTTTATATATCTTAGGTCATTATGGAAATTTGTCTGAAAAGCAATTGGATTCTTCACTCTTATTTAGTAATTGAAGTACCCCCATGCCTTACAATGGCCATAAGGGTTATCATCATCCCTCAGCCAATTTACGGCAAGATCCACCATTTTATCCATCAACTGCTCTTCGCTGTCCTCCGGGAACCATTTCTTCATCAGATTATAGTTGTCAGAGTAGATCATGTTCAGCACCACGGCAAAATCCCATTGGTTGTAAGGTCTGATCTCGTCCTTCACCGTCTCATAGATCTCCTGAGTCTTAGCTGCGGTATAGTAAGGAGCACGATGCTCTACCTCCTTGTTATCCTCAAACACCATCTTCTTGATCTGAGACTCAGCAAAGAAGTCGTTGAAGTGGCCGTTACCCACAACCCCATAAATCTCCTTATACAGTTTCAGGAGATCATCTTCCTCTGCGTGCATGGCCACAAACTTGCCGATGATCTTGGTTACCTTCACCATCTGCTCCGGTGTGGCGTCACTCTGATATTTTGTGATAAGTTCTACTAAGTTCATATCATTCTTGTTTTTGTGATTTGACGTATTTGAAAATCTCGTCCAACTTGTTTTCCATGTTGTCGAGTCGCTGATTTGTTCTCTGCTGGTCACGAAATGATGTGTCCTACTCTGAGAGAAGTTGATCACAGTCCTTTACGGTCTGCTTGAAGTCCGGCATCTTATTGATGATGTCATTGGCTTGGTTCTTCAATGCGTTTACCTCGTTGATGATACTCTCCTTACTACAAGAGATTACAAGGGTGTCGCTGTATGCTGTTTGCTCAGTATCTACAACCGAGTAGATAGACTGCTTGCCATCCTCAGTTTGCACGTTTACTTTCACGTTCCTTGCCCCATAATTCGGCATTCCTGGCATAGCAGCCATTACGTTCTGCTTGCCATTCTCAAAGTCAGGGCATGGATTGGTCGTCACCTTACCTTGTTTAAATTTTCTGCTGGCTCTATCAAATAGATAGATTGGAAATCCTGCCTTCAAGTCTCTAAATATCATAATCGTATCTTTTTAAATGGATAATGCGAGGGAAACGATGGCTTACACACCATCCACCATTTCCCCCTATAATGATACTAAGCAGTAGTCAATGCTACGGTTAGACTGTCAAATATGCTCAGGCCTCTAGCCTTTCCGCATACCACATCGTTAGCCTTTTGCGTTCTGCCAACACTTGCGATAGTTACAGCCGTTGGCAGTGCTGTCTGCCCTTGGAAGGCTGCTACCCATCTTTCCGTGTAAATCAAAGGCTGCGCTCTCATCACGTTTCTGTTGCCTATTACAGGCGAAATGATGGAGATGGTTGCCACGATAGGTACAAACACCGTTGTGCCATTCATGGTAGGCTGCTCATAACTGTAGGTTATGCTTGTCTGTGGCTGCACGCTGGCATTCACGCAATAAGGTCTGCAAAGCTTCTCATTGTAAGTAGCTAAGACTGAAACTTGGTTGGCTACCAATGCTGTAGTAGCCAAACCCACTGGAGAAATCTTGTTCATACCACTACGCTTCTGTTTCATTCTTTACTTTTTTACTGATAGCCACCTGCTACACCTGCGCCACATCCGCAACCGCCATTCATCAGATTGGCAAGGTAGATGTTCTGCTGCAACTGAGAGTTCTTAAACTTCAAGTCCTGAATCTCGTTAGCTTGCTCCTGGCTCCAATGCCCTGTCAAGGTGTCGATGATGCGCTGGGTGTTGTTCTCACCTGCACGGATGACGTCACACTTGTCTTGCTGCATCTGGAAACCGAGGTTCGAAGCAGCTCTTTCTATACCAGTGTTGGTATAGCTAAAGCCCTGCTGCATCTGGTTAATGATGTCCTTCTGGCCTATCTGGTTCTCATAACCCATACGGATAATGTTCTGCTGCGTCTGGCAGCAGCAATCCTTCAACGCAATTGTCATCTGCAAGTCACCTTGTGAAATCGCATTGATTACTCGCTCTGCCGAGAATCCTACCTGACCGCCAAGCTGCTGGATGCCTGCCTGGATGCCACAGATAGAGTTCTGCAAGGCATTGAAGTCACAGTTCAGATTGCTTGCCAACATCTTAAGGTCGTTGCCGTTACCCTGAATGGCACCCATCAGCAAGTTACTATTCTGGTTGTCTGCCATCTGGTTGCGCAAGCTCTCGATTTGACTCTGAATCTCCGCACGCTGCACATCTGCGCCATTGTCACGGTTGTTCCAGTTGTCGCCATACATCCACTTCATCACGCCCATCATCATCATGTAGGCAAATGGATTGTTCCACATGTCGGCATCGTCACGGTCTCGCATCATAGCCGCCATTGCCAAAGGATTGCTGTCACGATTTGCCATCGCTCCAAGCAGACCGCCCATCATTGCATCGTTGCAACAAGAGGTAGTCTTAATTACTTCTTCTGCCATAATTCCTAAAGAAATAAAAGTTGTACATTTTGTTTATTCACACATGTAACCGATTACGTGTGCAAAGATACGAGGAACAGGCAAATTCTTTAATAACTCTATCAAAAATTCTTTTATCAACTGATTATCAACGCTTTAACATGACATAGACCCATATCAAAACCATCGTATATATATTTTCGCAAGAATATTGTATATAATTGTATATAATTTAAGGCAAAAATTGTATGTTTTAGAGCATAAAAAAGAGAGAAGCAATCTCTCGCCTCTCTCCTTTTCTACTTGTTTCGTTTCAGTCTTTTCTTGATAAACTCCCTAACATCCCATTTCTTAAAGAAATGAGAATGGTCCCCAGCATTTCCCACGCTTTCCAGTTCCCCATCAGCGATAGCCCTTCTTAGGGTAGATTCGCTGATATGCGCCTCCTTCTTCACCTGACCGGCAGTCATCATTGGGTTGAGAGCATACGGCAGATAGTTCTCACAAAGGTCTTCTATCTCATCGCTACTCATTCCGCAAGCAGTTACCTTCTCCCCTCTCTTCTCTTGCTCGTCTGCTCGAAAACAAGAATCCGATAACGATTTTAATAACACTCCCAAGGTGTGATAACCAAATAACTTTCCCATATCATTATAATCTAGAGATTAAACTTTGACAGCCCTTGCCTGAGAAATACTTATCGGCAAAACCATATACATAAAATATAATGGTCATTACAAGTATTACAACATTAGCTTCCACCATTTCGTTGGTGGTAAAAACATTCCAGTATACGATATGAATAGCATTTATCCCAAATAGGTAGATGATCATCGGAATACGCCATCTGTAGCAGAGCCAAAAGAATCTGCTCGCAATTATAAGCACAAGCGGATGGATGTAAACGGAAAAATAGATAAATGCTGCCGATACCCAATTCTCCTTAAACCATACGCACATTTCTTTTTCATGAGACGCAAATGTTACCATGCATGCAATATGAAAAAGCATGATAAACAGAGGCATCACTTCACAATAATGCTTGAACCAAGTGAGTAGCTTCACGCTGTAGCCTCTACCTGCAAGGATAATTACGTTAATCATTTCGCTAACGTCCATACCCTTAAACATTACTCTTGACAACTGTACAACACCGACTGATTGAACTAACCGATGGACTTCATCTTCTTCCTCTTTAGTCATAAATTCTTCTCCTTTTGTTTTTGGGTTTATTATTTATTCTTAGTTCCTCATTCTTAATAATAAGAAAACGATGTAAAAATAAACAATTTTTACTCAAAATGAATAATTTTGGGCAACTTTTTAGAGTTAAACTTTGCTAAAGTAACAATCTGAAAGTTATGTTACCAATTTTTTGTTACCAAAATGGCATAAAATGGTAACAAGAAAGGCGGCTACATGTAGTAAACCGCCTTGTCTTTCTACAATACATAAGTAAGCCATCTATAACGCTTCCTACAAAAAATGTGGTTATAACCGCTTTTTAACGGCATTATAACCACATTATTATTATATATCCTCATTATTATATATCCTTATACTCAGACATAGCATCAAAACAAGGACAATACTTCTTCCATTTTTTTTGATCGCTCCCCCAGATGTCTCTGTGCCCCATGATCTTTGCATCCGGGAATTGTTGCTTAAGTCTATGAAGCAGCAAAATGAGAGCATCCTTTTGATCTGGAGTGCGGTTATCGATAGGCTTGCCGTGGCTGTCAATGCCACCCATATAGGCAACGTTGATGGCAGAGGAGTTATAGCCCTGCACGCCGTTGCTGACCAGCTCTATGGCGAGAAGCTGATGGATGCCACCATTGATGTCAACCACGTAATGATAACCAGGATATTTCCAACCCTTCAGACGAAATTCAGCCTTGAGATCCTCGATGCTCTGACGTTGCGAGCCAGCTGTACAATGAACAAAAATTCTTTCTATTTTTCTCATTTTGAATAAAAAATAAAGTAATTAATAATACTTTCAGACTAAAATTGTATTATTCTGCCCCCAGCATAGAATCAATCATTCCGTCAATGGCTTCATCGGTCATACTCTTCTTAATAGTAGGATCTGCGCCAATTGACTTCATCATCATAGCTACCCAGGGGTTGTCACTCTCCAGCGTGGATTGTATCTGCTCCTTGTATGCTTCGTGAAGCTCGCCCGATTCCTTGAAATTCAAAAGAACCGTGCGCAAGGCTTTCACCACATAGTTATCCATCAGCAAGGGATTGTCCCTTGCCGATGAAAGTTTGGTAAGAAGCACTGCCAGTGCCTCATGTAATTGTTTCTTCTTCATATTGTCTTATTTTTAATTTTCAAAGTCAGCGACTTAGAGTTCCAATTACCCAAGTTTGAGTGGCTTTTATTCGTAAGTACTATTGTCATTAGATTCTCTTGAAATAGGTAATATATTTTTCAAACCTCCAATAATTGAACGAGCCAGTGAAGATACACCGTTTCTCTTTCCACTACTATTAGATGCGCTTGGATGCACTATGTCTTGGATAAACAATGTGCTATTAAATTGATTTATGCCACATGTTCTAAACAAGTCTATGTACGGAGTTGACATCATTTCTGCTACCATTATAGCATCTCTTGTATAATCGTAAGGAGATTTATCATGTGAATCATAGCAGAAGTCTGTCATACCACCTTCTACAGTCTTTCTTCTACCAGAAAGTTGTGTGACGATTACAATTCTGGCATAAGGCATCCATCTCTGCAATTTAAGTATGGTTGATGCAATCGAACCTTTAAAAGTATTCTGTGGGAAATCACCATGTTCTGGGTTGTAAACATTATCTGCCATCCATTCATCATCATAATTATTTTCAGATGACCATTTCGGAAGTATTCCATCTCCAATGTCTCCAACTCCGCCAAAATCGTTAGTTCCACCCATGAACAGTACAAGGTCTATTGTATCCTTAATTTCTTCGGGGAACTGAGCCTTAATTCGAGACCAAGAACACATAGCCTGGCAACACGTTACTTTCTGTTCATCGGGAACACCGTAATTCTTGTTTCCTCCGTTTGGATTGACCTTAACAGTAATCTCTTTATTGTAATTACGTATCGTCGTGCCTCCTATACCACGATTATATCTCTTATTAAATCCAAAGTAATCTCCAACTGTTTTTAGCCATCCACTTGTGGCAACTCCATCTTCAGATTCTTCCTGTAATTCTGTGATTGAATCACCGTAACCAGCTACATTTTTTCCCTCCCAATCTGCAAGATGAGCAACAATTTTCAATCCCGAAAGAATTGATGATTTATAAACAAAGTCATCATACTCTTTTTTTGACAGCAAAACGTAATCTTCGTAAGGTGTGTTCTCTGTAGCTGTGTCACCTTCTTCAATAGATAATTTATACAGAATGTTTCTTCCTGTAATTCTCATTAAAACCTCCTCGTTGCCTGTGGTAAATTTCTTGGATTTATCATTTATAGTTCTTAATTTCTTTTTATTCTTATCATATAGAAAAATAAATGTGTTATCAGAACCTGTGGCGAAAGAAGTTGAATACGTGGTATTTGGTTTGACAGAAATATAGTAAGATGTAAAAAAACCTGTTTCATCAATTTCACCATTTTCTTTATATTTACCTATTTCTGAATTGATTGTATATCCATCGTAGCTCCATCCTGCTAAATTCTCCTTACTATAACAATTGAAGATATTTTTCCCGTAAACTTTATCTACTTTAGTGTCTATTCTATCTTTTAAACTTGTTTCATTACTTAGTAAAATAGCACCTAATTGAGATTTTATTCTATCAGGGAAATCTGAAGTTATTCTTATTTCTGTATAGCCTTTACAATCTATCGTATGTACATAATTAACAGGTATTGATGTAATAGCTGGTAATTTGATTATCCCATTATTTACTAATACATAGTACAGGGTAGAGTTAGTCCCTGTAAAAATAACTTTTTCTGAACTTTTAAGAGGAATTTCAATACCAAAATTTCCCTCGGAAGCTTCAAATTCACCTGTTTCTTTATTTAGAACATAATTATCTTTTACGACAGTAGATAAACCTACTCTTTCTGTTATATTAAACTCTACATTCTGTATATGTGAATCTAACTTAGTTTCAACTTCTGCAAACTGTTCTTTTGTTATATAAGTTTCCCAATAAGTAGAACTAACATCCAACACGTCACCCTCATTCACTATGAAATTATCTGCGTCTTTCAGTAAAACATTCAATACTGAAATTTTTGCTATATTGCAATTTTCGGGTGTAGTAAATTTATTACTACTTGTAATATATGAAATAAACGATTTTTCATTAAAAAAGGCAACTCTAATGTTTGATCCATTTACTATATAATTCTTCTGTGATTCTACTCTACAAATAAAAGTTGACCATGAAGAATCACTTATTATATTTCCACTTTCAGAAACATAACCATCTACATGAGTAGATACATCCTGTTTATTAAAAAAGTTCTTTCCACGAATAGGATGTAATATATTAGCATATAAGTCGCTGAGTTTGTCACTAACAGCCTTCTGACTTACAACCTTATTGGTGCTCACGCCCAACTCCTGAGCCACTTCTAGCAAGGTTGTGTTTACCCAGCTGCTGCCATTCTCAGAATAGAGTACATTGATGCCCTGAGGAACTACGAGATTATCAAAGTTTTTATACGTACCAGCGGCGGTCGCAAAATAATACATTTTGGCACCAATAACCTTCGTAGGCACAGTCTCAAGACTAGCCACGCCCATAAACGTAGCTCCTCTTACGAGCTTAAACTTTTCTATGATATTTGTTATCAACTCGTCCCAATAGCTATCCCTCTCGGCATTTACACACCAAGTTCCTCTGACTGCATTCCAGTAATGAGCCCAACCGTCTATCACCACAAAGTCACCGGCCACACCACCAGTAGGGAACTTTCGGTTCACCTCATAGATGCTGCCAAATTCTCCCTTATAGTGAGGATCTTCTTTATTAATATCGTTAGCCATAAAATATTATATTTGAGATAATTGATTATACTTTTCTGCCAAATCACTTTCCTTCTTACTTACCAGGAAGATGCTGATGGCACGATAGATAAGATATTTCTTGCATTCATCTGTAAGGGAAAGGATAATCTTCTGGTCGGTCACTTCGCTTTCATGCCCAGTATCAGTAGAAAACACATCCTCTAACTTTTGATAAGGGATATACGTGAACAGTTCAACCTCATGATCATATACAGCTCCAACAGGTGCATGGTTTGCATCATACCTTCCGGCAGTCCAGTACATCAGCACTCGCTTTCCTGTAGTTGGCGATGTGGTAATCATGCCCTTTGGTTTCTGTGGCGTTCCCCTGGTCCACCGGGAGGCTTGCATCTGAGCCTCCTTGCTGCCTGGTTCCATCAGCATTGTCAGCGTGCTTTGCCAACTTCGTAGCCTCAACTCTACAAGTCTCAGCCAATCGTCAGGAATTGTCAGGCATCCATGACCATCTGTAAACTGTGTTTGGATGGCATCATAATCTTGATTGCCACTTTCATTCAGCGAAACTTCCACCCTTTTGGGGATAATCATTTGCGCTGGTGCTTGCAGCAGAATCTGTTGTGCTGCCGTTTCAATGGCTTGCTTCATTTCCGTGTCCGAATCATCCGTAATGATGTCATTCACCTCATCATGGATCACTTCGTCCATAGCTATGCGCATTTCCTTCACAAGGTCACTCATAAGAACTTTCATAAGCAAGAAACCTATTAAAAATTATAAACCACAAACTAAAACTCAATCACCACACCCAGCTCTTTAGCCTTCTCCTTCACACTCTGAGGTGATTTCAGTTTCCTTACATCTATCTTATACGTCTTCTGGAGATAGTTCTTGGCCTTAGTGATGTTCTCGAAATGAAGGGCATTCTCGTCCTTCACCTGCTCTTCTTTTTGTTGCTGAATCTGCACCTCTTCCGGCTGGCTCTCATCAATGATACGGCCTGCCTTCGTAAGAGGATGTTTCCTGATGCATTCTGCCACCTGCTTGTTATCCGTAATGTACGAATAGGCATCGTTGCCACACCGCTCAAACTCAATGTTCTTGATCAGTCCGCTCGGCAGAGTCACCACAAAAATGAGCATGCTCTTAGCTACAAATCTATACATATCTATTTGTGTTTATGGTGAGAAGGGATAGTGAGACTGCATTAGCCTCAACTATCCCCAAGATTGATATATGTAGAAAACTATCAGTTTCCTATACGATGATTACGCTGCCTCCAAAATCTCCTCATCGGTCACTCCATCACCAGTGAAGACGGGTCTGGCTACACGCGCATGAGCATCAGGGAAGGTCAGTACCCAGCAGCTATACTCCTCCATCACAACACCTGCTGTGTTACGAATCAAGAGATCCTTAGCGTTAAACTCATTTCTGGTCCATGTGCCGAATACATACTTATCCAGATAACGAGCATCCAGGCAGAAAGCTCTACCATCCATACCCCAGGAGTTAAAAGCATCGTGACGATAAATCAGAATCTTAGTACCCATACTCTCAAATTTCTCGAAGTCAAGTTTCCAACCCTGATAGTCCTTTTCTGTCTGGGTAATGATACGCTTGTTAGAGCGAAGGTTAGCAAATGCCTGATAGATCAAGTTGTCAACAAAGAGGAGTTTGGTACGGCTGGAGTTACCTGCACCCTTCAACATAGCAGCAATAAACTGAGTCAATTCTTTCTCGCTGATTACATACTCGTATACCTGCTTCACAACCTCAGTTGTACCATCATCAGAGTTCGTAACCTTTACCTTCGTTGTTACAGGAACAAGATCGCCTTTATCGTTCCTTTGCATCTTTGGCTCCCAGTGACCTATCTGCAAATCCTTTCCAGCTTCCCAGAAGATGCCGCCCATAGTGTATACCATACCGACATCTTTTCCACCATTCGACTGAGAACGATAGCCAAAGAGACCACTCAACTCCTGACCCTGACGCATATCATCCATCGCCATTTTCTCCTGTCTGGTGAAGTCCCACTGAACCTGGGTCTTCATCATACGGTCAATAAGAGATTCCTCTACCTGCATGATGAATCGCTGGCAATACTGGAAGCTCTTGTCAGGCATAGAATAGTAACTACCTGTTTCAACTTCCTTTTCTCCAGCGGCTCTACCAAGTCGCATCACTACTGTTCCAATGGCAATATCCTCAGGAATGTCTCTGTTACCACGTGATGAATTTTTTTTGCCATTCAGTGCATAACAGGTTGGATTACCATCGTTGTCAACAGACGTAACTCGCAACTGCAGAGGAATCATCTTGCTTCTGTCGGTACCATTATCATCAAAACCCAACATGTCGTTAACCATAATAATGTCACCAATACCAAACACAGTAGGATTTTCTACCTTAAATGTCACTGACCCACCATTTGTAGTTTTAGCAAGTTTCTCAGTTAGTTTGGTTTTGATTGGTCGCTGACCGATGGAATAATACTCGATGCGGTTGCTGTCAACAGGAGTCATTCGTTTCGAAGCTCGAAGAATCTGATCGATAGGGCAACTCTCCAATTTCATTTCTACCACGGTCGGGTTAACATGTGCTACATAGTAGTCCCAATTTCCCATTTTTTCCTGCTGCTCCTGACTAGCAGCTGCCCATTTAGGACCAGTACCACCAACACCAGGACCATCTGTAGGACCAGTCGGGCCACCACCACCTTCACCAGTAGGAACAGCAGGAGGATTTTCTGCCATCGCATAAGAGCTTCCACCACTAAGGATCATGACGAGCACCGCCATCATGAAACCAAACCATTTCTTAAACTGTTTCATAATCTATACATTTAAAATTATTAATTATAAATTTCTAATTCTACATTCCAATCATCTTGCTGTACACCTGTTCTGTACGGCTCTTTTCCTTTGGTAATGAAGGTGCTCCACCGCCTCCATCGATGTTGATGTTCTTCTTGCCGCCCTGCTTGCCATCATGCAGTTGTTTCTGCTGGTCAATCTTCTCGTTCTTACCACGCTTGTAGCCTCGCTCCTCGGCATCAGCCACAGCTTTGTCGAAGTCCTTTATCTGGAAGAGGCGCAAGAAGTCTTCTTTCTTCAGATCATAACGAGCTGCACGCCAGACAAAGCCATCATCATCGTGATCCTCGCCATCATCGCTACGCTTGTAAATCCATTCTATCAAATCGGTAATCGCCTCAGGCTTCAATTTCGCTTCTTTAATAGCAGCGTCAAGTTCGGCATCTTCCAGCTTCATATTGGCAGCAAGTTGCTCATTGCCCTTTGCAAGTTTCTCGCTGGCTTCAAGTTTCTCTTTCTCGCTAGCTTTCAAGCGTGCCTTAGCCTTCTCGTCACCATTGACGGCATCAATATAGTCCTGCCCCATTTCATCAATAATGAAATCGATAAAATTGAAGTCGCTGCCATCGGCATTTTTCTTGGTCATAAGACCTGTCACCAGACTTGGAGCATGCGGGTTGTCCTGCAACATTTTGTTGAAGTCATCCATTTTCTGCTTATTCTGGTCATACTGGTCGTAATCGGTCGAAAGTTGACCATAAACAGCCTCATCATCGTCCATATTCAAGTCCGGATAACGCTGAGCAAGACGCTCTCTGAAAGAATCTCGCTTTGACTTAACTTTCTGATTATCAATAGTTTCCTTTGTCATAAATATTCATTTTTAATATTTGTGTGCTAAATTAAGGAAAATTTCGCATTACTTTGTGATAAGTTCTGCATCTTGATGAATTAATTTTGCTGGTATGAAACATCTAAATTCCATATCCGAAATTTACCTTAAAAGAGACCAAGAAATGTATCTGCTCTTTCGTAAGGCCAAGAGGATGGTAGAATATCCTACCACCATGGCTAAGATATGCGATTACATCGCCAAGATGCCTGCCTCTTGCTATTATCTGGCTGATAGCACAGCCTATCGGTATGTATGTAAACGCATCAAGGGGGATAAGCCTAAATTCGGCAAATACCAAGCCATGAAAGAAAAACTCTTTGAAGATTTCTATCAGGATTTCTTGCGTCTCCGGCAAATGGATCAATACAAGGAATACAATACCAAAAATCTTGTGTATGTATGCCTGAATCTTCCTGCGCCCAATTTGGGTATGGCTCCACGCTACATACAGATGAAAATAAACAATTATTTCCGCAATAAGAAAACATCATTCATAACTCGATAAATCACTTCCATTATGCGTACATTATATATTACACTTTTCATCATCCTCCTGATGGCTTTCATCATTCCGCTTCATGCCTCGCTGGCTGTGTCTCCATCATCGCCATTATACACCCATTTCGCCTATATGTTCGGTCATGCCAACTTTATACACTGGGGTATCAACGGCTGGTGCATATTGATGGTTCATCATCAGTTCCGTTTCCATCGCCTACTGGCAGCATGGCTCTGCTCCGTCTTGGTGTCGTTCATATACTATCCGGCATTACCTGTATTGGGTGCATCCGTATTGATTTCTTTCTTCATGGGATTCTCTGCGCAATGGTATTATCGGTATCACCGCATCTACTTCTGGCAGATGATGCTCGGTATGGCTATAGGTTTCCTTCTCCCTTACATAGCTGGTATCTTCCACATAGTTCTATTCTGTTTAGGTTTCATCTATGCCAAGGCAGAGAGATTTATCCGACATGCCAATACACTTAACATTTAACATTCAACACTTACATTATTATATATAACGAATGCCAGTAGCAAAATCCTCCTTAAAGGTTCGACCTCAGCAGCAGATTTCAGAAAAGAAGCTCAAAGAGATTCTTGAAGAAGATAAGAGAAGACTCCAAAGTCTCCTCGCTACTTATCGTCCCATTACAGGAGAAGATGCGCCTGGTCTCCGCTTTGAATGTATCATCACGGATTTCTTGAAGGGAAAGAAACTCTGGCTCCCGGTAGAAATGCTGAAAGAAAAGAAGTTCTGCGCCATCATCAAATGTGGTTCTATAGAGGCCTTTTGCGATAAGTACATGCCAGACTTCGATCAAGAGAAGGCTCGTGATGCTGTCTTCCGCTATCTCATACGCCTGCGCTGTAAGCATGATTTCTATTTCTTCGCCTATGCCTACGCCCGAATCAAGAATAAGGATGGTGGCGAAGATATACCTTTTCTTCTTCGCAATGCCCAGATCAAACTAGCCAAGGTCTTCGAACAGTTGCGCCTTCATAGTCAGTACCACTATATCCGTGTCATTCTCTTGAAGTGCCGCCAATGGGGTGGTTCTACCCTTACCGACATCTACATGGCTTGGCTGCAGATCTTCTGGAAGACAAACTGGAATAGTAATATCGTTGGTCACCAGTCTTCATCTGCCACACAGGTATTCGACATGTATGAGAAGTTAATTAATGCCATTCCTACATGGCTCTTCTACGATATTGGTGTACCATTCAAGAACGACCCTCGCAAAATCAAGACATCAGGAACCATACAGAATATCAAGTATCTCATTCCACGCGATTGCAAGATACAGACTGGTTCTGCACGTAACCCAGAATCATGCCGCTCCGGTGATGCAGCACTTGCTCATATCACTGAGGAAGCCTTCTTCCCTAACACCACAGAGTGGACTCCGGCTAAGGTTATTAAGGCTGCATCATCATCTATCCAACCGGACCCTCTAACCTTTATAGTAAGAGAGTCAACGCCAAACGGACGAGAAAACGAGTTCCACGATGCCTGGGTAGCTGCAAACTCAGTAGACAAAGATGGAAAACCTCTGTCAGCATTTACTCCTGTCTTCGTGGCATGGTTCGAAATTGAAAAATATATATTGCCATTTGCTTCCGAGGATGAACGTGCCGATTTCGCCATCTGGCTGTGGAAGAATCGCAATGACGAGCAAGGTCATGGTAAGTACTATTGGTGGCTCTACGAATGTAAAGGCGCATCTTTCGAGGGCATCCATTGGTATATCGAGAAGTCCAAGGAGTATGAGACTCTTGACGATATGCGTCAGGAGTTCCCTTCTGATGATGTAGAAGCCTTCCTCTTCTCTGGTACAACTGTCTTCGACCCATACAAGTTGAAGGAAATGGAAGAGGACTGCAAGGGTATTGAGCCTATCATGGTTGGTGACATTGAAGGTGACTCTTATGATGCTGCCGATGATGCTTGTATGAACAACATCCGCTTCATAGAGCGTTCTGGAGGATCATTGAAGGTGTGGGCTGGACCAGACAACTCTGAGATTGTCAGACATCGGTATATCGTAGCCTGCGATATTGGTGGTTCTCACAAAACCAGCGACTTCTCAGATATTGTAGTCCTTGACCGCTACGATGAAATCTATGGTGGTGTACCGGAAATCGTAGCTGAGTGGCATGGTCACTGCGATGCCGATCAGTTAGCCATGCGCTGTGCCCAGATAGCCCATTTCTATAATGATGCTTATCTGGTCATAGAGAACAATACCGCCTACTCGCGCATGAACAATACTGAGGGCAACCAGTCAGAGCTGTTCTTCCCTATCCTCCTCCCACTCTACGACAACCTATATAGTGCCTCCCAGTCCAAACTGAAGAAGGTGAAGAATATCGAAATGAAATGGGGATTCAATACCAACAAGGCAACCAAGGTGGCAGTAGTGAAGACCATGGCTCGCATAATCCGTGATGGCGGCTATATGGAGCGAGAACTTGCGGCAATAGACGAATGTACCTACTTCCTCTATTACAAGCAGAATGACTGCTATGGAGCCGTAGCCGGTAAGCATGATGACCGTGTCATGGCCAGAGCCATAGCCCTCTACGTAGAGAAGGATATGCCAGCACCGGAAATCGTTCCATTCCGTTCAAAGGCAGATATAGAACGTGAACGCCTCCGCAACCGCCCACCAGTAGTAGCTGAGTTGTCAGGCATAGGTGGTGGCAGCTAGCCTCTTTCTAGCTAGCAGCATGATACATCCCTGTATGGTCACCGTTCCAGGCGATTCTATCGCCTGTCCATATAAGTTAATAATTAAAAGTAAAAAGAAAAATGAAACAAAGTTATTCAAAGCTGCTGCGTAAGATGCTCATAGCCATCTACCAGCCTATCGTCACTCGTATCGAACTCTTCCGTGCCACACGCATGTGGCAAAAAGGAGTCAAGGCAACCATTGCCAAGTATAAAGAATGTGGTGCACCGAGATTCTACATGCTCTACGACCAGTCGCATAAAGATATGGCGATCATGACCTACGATCCTAACAGAAAAAATATGCTCGCATATCGAAGATTAGTCCAGATGGGTAAGTGGAAAGCCACTCGCTATTTCAAGAACGTAGAAGACATCAAGGCTGCCTCCTACTACTACACTCCTTCCAAGTGGGGAGCCATCGGCTGCGATGCCGACAACAAGGTTAGAGCCAAGAAGTTGAAACAATGGCAAGAATACTACATGTACCGAGTTTCTACCCCAATGTTTAAGTTACGCATATACAAGAAGAAACATGGTATTGACTAAACAAAAAGAAGAGGAGACCATCACGGCTTCCTCTTCACAATCAAATAAAAAACTAATAAACCTAAAAAATAAAATAATCTAATCTAAGAACTGAACAACATTTCGTTCAATATTATGAATTACCTAAGAACTTCTTTTCTACATAGCTGCCGAAGGAATAGCTGCCAAATCATTTGCTCCATCACTGGAATCCTTCAGGTGCGTATCTGGTGCTGCAGTCTGCTGTCCTCCGTCAGAAGGCATCTGCCCATTGGCTGCTTGCTGTGCCTGAAGAGCTTCTAGTTTTTCCAATTGCTCCTTGAAGTATTTCCTCATTCTTCCTGTACCAGGGAAGTTAGCTACCGTAAGCATCGTATATGGATCCATCTTGCCGCTCACCATCATCTGCCAAGCCATATCGTTGTTGGCAGCTCTGATAAGTGGACTGTATGCATCCAAGTCGATAGAAACATCTAAATCCATATCCCTCATGGTCTCTGAATTGAAGTGAATTTCAAATTCATCACCTGTCAGTTTCACGCTGTCAGCATCGGTACAAAATTCCTGTATAAGGTAAAGTTTCTTCTTGGCCACACGTACCTTAAAGTTGTTGAAACTCTCAACAAAGTCCTGTATGGTGGTTGAAGATGATTCTCTTTCCAACTGATATTGCTTACCGCTGGTATTCCGGTGCTGTCCTTGAAGAGCACCCTGCACACCACTTCCCTCGCTTGCCATCGTCTTGGCAAAGTTCACCATGAAGTCAACACCTGCCGGAATACTCTTGTTGACCAGTGTCTGAGGTGGTTTACCTCCATTCTTCGAGTTCCACAAGATAATACTATCTGTTTTGGTATAGTTCACCTGCATTTCATCGATGCTCTGTTTCTCGCTCAATGCGTTCTCGTCCACAAGCATCGTTCCCTTGGCACCATTCGCTACAATGAAGTTGATCATCATCATATAATGGTTCAAGGTGCGCTGGTTGTTTTCGGCTCGCATCGTAAAACTTCTTACCTCGCCATTCAAGCATGGATAGGCAACGAAGGTGTATGGATGGATAGAGGTTCTGAATCCGTCCCTGAGCACATAGTATGGTGATTCCCTGGCATCCAGCAGATAGCCATTCGGTGTGATATATCTTCTGAACCAGTAGGTTTCAGCCTCATCCTTAATTTCGATGGTCTTAAGTTCAGAAGGGTCCACATAGTAGATAGGCTCACCATTCTCATCGAGCACAGGTAGGCCATTTTCATCTTTCATGATGTTGGATTCCTCTATCTTGCGCTTCTTTTCCTCATAGAAGGCTCGCTGGTCAGGAGAAGCATAGCCGCAATCTCCACTCTCCCAGTCATGCACCCAGATGGCTGGTCTGGTTTCTTTTGTCCAGATTTCCAATACCCGGTACTTGCCTACTACTGAAGAATGGGTGAAATCATCTATTCCGGCATACTGGGCTTCACCAGTCGGGTGATAAGTCTGTTCGGGCGCAAAATGGTGCTGCGTCTGTAGATAGATATCACTGAGTTTATTAGCCTCTTCCTTGCTTCCATTTGTAAAGGTAGCAATAATCTCTCGCCAAGTTAAATCATGAGCCTCAGCAATAAATTCCACATCGCTCAGGTCATACTTAAAGAAAGGTGGTAAAGCTAACTTAAAGATGTCTACTGAATAGTCAAAGATACCATTCTTGCCATCCCTTCTGCCATAATAGGTTTTCATGCCTATAAAGGCAAAGCAGCAGAAGGCGTAAAACATTCTTGCATCTAACTCTTGCCTGTCGTTCAAGTTGTCGTTCTGACGAAGATACTCATTGAAGAAACTAATATAGTCTTCCTCGTTTGGATCCACGGCACTACATGTAGCAGTACTGCGCTGCTGGCGCACAAGACCAACGAGCGAAAGAAGCTTGTCTCCGATTACATCGTATTCCAGTATTGGCATACCTTTCAGTTCCATATACTGCCGGATGGTAATCTTTCTTCCGTTCCATTCTATCAGCTCTTCCAACTGTCTTCCCATCACGAAGTCTTGCGCTCGCTTCCACTTCTTTCTCAGTTCTGCACCATCATAGAAGTATTGGCAAGCCCATTGCAGCAACAGAAGATTGCTTTCGCTCTGCGTAAACCGCTCCCGACTCACTCCTTCAAGTGAGTCGGGTCCAGGCTCTGCATAGTTCT
>NFYZ01004836.1_pt1 | contig 51500 bp, 82 predicted proteins | sample 1092561 | NCBI WGS metagenome assembly NFYZ01 (sample SAMN03609887, study PRJNA323583) | gut metagenome | isolation source: feces | host: Rattus norvegicus | place: Malaysia | collected 2013 | reverse complement strand
ATTGATGCTTATATCTTAGGTATCAATCACAACGCTTCTGTTGAAGGAAATAATCGTATTCATTTCTGCATCGGTAAAGTAAATAACAAAACTGTTGGATTGATTGACTCTCAATATGGAAAAGATCCAATGACTTCTTCTGGTTATTTTTCTATGTCTTATGGTGATAGTGATACAAATGTTGGAGGTTGGGAAGGTTGTTATATGCGTTCTACAATCATGTCTGCAATTAAAAACGTTCTGCCTACTGAACTTCAGAATGTATTAAAGACGGTTACGAAGTTTACTGATAATACAGGTGGTGATAGCGACAGTTCTTCTAATGTAACTGCTACTACCGAAACTATCTGTTTAGAAGCAGAGTTTGAAGTTCGTGGCACTAGAGAATATGCTAATTCAGCAGAGCAGAATAAACAACAACAGTATGACTATTATAAGAATGGCAACAGTAAAGTTAGGTATAATTATAATAACACGGATAGAGCTGTATGGTGGTGGAACAGAAGTCCGTATTCCGGCATCTCCTACCTCTTCTGCGGTGTGGACTCTGATGGTTCGGCGTACCACTACTACTCGCGGGGTTGCGGTGCGGTGGCCCCCTGCTTCTATGTTTAATCTGTAAAATCCAAAGCCCTGCTTCGCACAAGCGTGGCAGGGCATACTTCAAGAAGAAAAGGAATTTAATAAAATATGTCTGTATATAAAGCACAAAGAAATCCTTCTAAAGCGGAGTTTTTAACTACAGCAAAGAAACTTTTTATTTTTACTATAAAATTATCTAAAAAGTTTCCAAAATCTTATAAATTTAATATGTATCAAGATTTATATAATTTGACACGAGATATTAGTCTTAGTGTTTTTCAAGCAAATTCTTATTATGTAAGTAAAACCATGTCTCAAGAAGAGTATGAAAAAAGATTATCTCATTTATATATTGCAAGGTCTAAAATTTATGCTTTAACTTTTATGGTTTCAACCGTATATGAATATATAAGAGAAGGAAATAATTTTCTTGGGACGAAAGAGCAGGTAAATAATATTTTTCAAGATTGGGTAGATTTAATAACAACCGAAAGGAAATTGATTTCGGGTGTAATACAAGACACAAAGAAAAGATATAAAAAATATCAAAATGAATTAAAAGAATAATAAATAAAAAATAGGGTATTTCCCGTTTCTGTATTCCGACAACTCCAACAACTTCTGCAATGTGAACACTGATGGTTCGGCGAACAGCGACTACTCGCGGGCTTGCTATGCGGTGGCCCCCTGCTTCTATGTTTAATATAACATAATATAATTTTACCCCTAGAGATAATCCTCTAGGGGTATTTTTTACGCTATATTATTATTTATCCATTAAACACTCTTAGAATCGTTCCATTTTTAGAGTAAATCATAATTCTTCTGTTATTTTTTTCGCTTGTCACACTAACGACATCATTTTCATATACATGATAGAAACCTTTTGAAATTCCTTAGTTATACTTATCAATTATCAAATACTGTTTCAACAAATATCATTTCATATTCTTGTTCCATGATTTTGACTGCTTCTTTCTGCGCGTCTTCTAAGGATAAAAATTTGAGTAGCTTCTGTCGATTCATAGGGCCTAAAAGAAATCGTTTGTACTCCTTGAAGTAATTGTCGTAAGTCCAGTATCCTCCATTTTCTGACTTTAATACATAGTAAGTTTTGATGTTCATGCGCCTTTATCCTTTCTATGCTTACGTTTTTTTCAATCCTTTCCCACTTTTAATATCATCTATCACTTTATTATACACTTCATAATCTCTTTCATAACACTTGTTAAATTCTTCTTCTTTTAATGTCTCAATTATCTTTTTAGTTTTGCTATCTTGAATAATGACTAATTTCAATCCTCTTTTGCCATAATAAAATATAGCATCACAAGATTTATAAGTGCATTTTCTTTTGTATTTTAATCTTTCCATTTAAATAGTTTCCTTCTTTCTTGTTATATTTCTTTTAGAGTTTCTTGACTATGGTAGTCTTTTGCAACAACAACAGGTGTCAAATAAGCGATTCCACGCACTTCATCATCAAAAGTTTTATAGTATTTTTTGGCATAACTTTTTGCTTCCGAAATAGTGTCAAAACTCGTAGCATTATTCACAGAAAGATTCCATTGCCAAGTAATTGCACCGTCATGGTTTTTAACTTTTAGCCATTCTACTGTTTTATCTTCTGCTTCATCTCCTTCGGCAAAGCGATAAAGATAATAACCCCAATCAAACATCATATTGCCTCATTTCCTCAAATAATCTTTTAAATGTTTTATTATCATATACTGCAAAACTATTTAATTCAAGAACAATCCAATCGCCTTTATGAACAAAAAATGATTTTTCAAGTCCAAAATCAGAAAAAATATTGACTTTTAAGCCCAATAATTGTTCTTCTGTATCAAAATCCAATGTGAATTTAGCTTCTTTAATCCACTTCCAAAAGTTTTCTTCGGTATCATATTGCCAAGCAATTACACCTTTTCTTCGTTGGCATGTTTTCATTTTATTTCCTCAATAATACAATTCCCAGTCCTTAAATCATAATAAAAACCACAAAGCCATATCTTTTCAAACGCTTCAGTTTTTGGATTCAAACAATGTGGCTTCCATTGAATTAAGCTCCCAGATAAAAATGTATTCATCCTCTGCCATAGGAATATAATGAAAATATCTAGGAGGATTGGTGTTTGGTTTAATTATTCTATACATTCGTCCGCCTTTTCATACAACATCTCAAAGGCATCGTTGCTAATGACTGTAAAAGCATTGTTGCGAGGATGAAATACAAACCAGTCGTTCTTTTCTAAGTAATAACTTTCGGCTGAGTTTCTTCTTGTTGGCATAAAAACTACAATAACGAATGTCTTGTGAATCCAGTTGTCCCAACTTTTGAATCTATCAGGAGCAAAATTTTTAGTCCATTCTGAGAACGAAGAGGAAGCAGTGCCGTCAAATTTTCCATTGAATTGCCAAGCATAGACTTCAACAGGTTTCATTTTGTATTTCACAGATATACCTCCATAGGAATAAGCACTCTTTGTTGATACCAATAAGCATCAAAGGCTTCAATATATTTCTTTCGTTTGGCTTCCAGAAAAAAGCTCTGAGTTATGTATAATTTTTGTTTTATGCTCCAGCAGTTTTTGAGCATAGAGTTCGATATGTTCTTCTGCGGCTTGTTTAGAAAAAAATACCGTAGCTTTTTCTCTATCTAGCGACCAATATTCTATGTTTTTTTAGAAAAGTCTGTGTCTTTGGTTGCCAGATAGGAAGAATAGTTAGGGACGTTTCTATAAACTAAGAAAACAGAATGTTTCATTATTCTGCACCTATGCTAAACGGAAATTCCCCGTTTGCACTTTTGTCATAGGAATAATGAAGAATATCTCCAGGCCGCAAGATAAGTTGTATTACTATATTGTGCCTGTCTGTATACATGGGAAACTTTAAAAGGTCTTCATGTTTTTCTTTGTCCCATGTGGCTCTAGCAAACTGAATGTCGTGTTCTTTCGCCCAAAGACTAAAGTTCTTAAAACCTTCTTCGTTCCATTCCCATTCCTCATCATATCCTTCGTACCAAAGATACTTCTTATGGAAATCTTCAATGTTTTCTACAGTAAAAGGGAAACATCCAGTTTCTTCGATTTGTGGATTATAGATAAGAACAAGGTCTTCATCCATTGCTTTGAGGAAGATAATATTTTCATCATTGTGAGTATCGGCGTAGTGGTCGTAAAATATGATTTCATCAAAACCCTCGCCAAAATCTCCGTCCTGTTTGTGCTCGCAATGAATGTTATACTCTTTAGCCCATTTATCAAAAGCAATAATGCCATTCTTTCGCCAGCGCCATGCCTTTACTTCGTGGTCTGCGTAACAACAGTTGTCACCTACATCAATATACCAAGCCATTTTTATTCACCTCCTTTATTTGTGTCTTTATTGTATCATTAAAAATTCAGCTTGTCAAGTCTTTTTTTGAAAAAATTAAAGAAAATACCCTCTTGAGCAATATCAAGAGGGTATTTTTATTACTGATTTGTTACTCTAGGCATAGGTTCTCCGTATACTAGATTAACACTAACATCACGAAGTTCTTTCATCTTGGTACCATCGCAGGTATAAGGAACAATATCCACTCTTCACTCTTGCTCGGAACAAAGAAAGTGCATCATCTGATACCAAAAGATTAGTGGGCGTGCAGTAATGTCGCACTCAACGTATCCTTCCATAAGATAAGTCAGGGAAGCATTTTGATGAAAATAATGTTCTTCCCTGGATAATACAACAAGACGATGAGCATCAATCATGTAGTTATCACCAATGATAGCTAGAACTTCAGGGTCAACATTAGGGTGACGATAGGTTACGGTAGATATATTTTTCCTTCCTTAGTACGGTTCAAATTCTACGTTAATATCAATCATAATATCTTCGTCAGGTTCAATATTATAACTAATTGACTTAATTAGCCATCTTCCTTCACTTCTTTCGCCAATAAGGTCAGACTCGATGAAATCCCCTACAGAGAAATTAAAATATTGCTCTGTTCTCCATTGATAGAAACAGAAATCGCAATCATCGGAAAAAAGACGATAATGATATACGCCGTAAGAAAAGAAAGGCACTTCGGTTCCTACACTCTTCATTCTAGCTTCGTGCGCCTTCTCCGCTGTAATATCCACAGCATTTTCACGAGATTTTACATACTCTTCTAGTATATCATCAATCATGTCTCTTAGTTCAGTAAAATCAAACTTCATCGTCATGCCTCCTCAATAGTAACCTTCTTTAGGCTACCATTAGTGTTGTTGCCAATAACTGTAGTTAGCATATTGGTCGCAACTTCTAGCAGTTACTTAGGATATTCTGCGTCTGCGCCTTCCTGTAGATTCAAAATTTCATCCTTAGAAAATTCAATAGTTAGCTTCATCTTCGTTCTCCTTATAGTAGAATATTTTCTAACTTAGCACGTTTTTGAAGGATGCTAAGATATTGAGCCATTACGACACATTGCTCCTCTAGTAGCTGGTAAGGGCAGTCAGGGGTGAAATCAAGCTCACCATCTTCCCACTTCTTTAGCATATTAGAAAGTTTTCTTGTCCGAATAAGTAGAATATTGTACTCGCTTCGGAATCTATCTTTGTAGTTGTCACTCAGGGCGAGGTCGTTCCAATATTCAAATGTTTCAGGCATTTTTAATTCCTCCTTGATTTGATAGAGTTATTATATCACACTCTTGCTGTTTTGTCAAGAGTTCTTCAATAAATTTTTCTGCCCCTTCTTCGCATTTCAAAACGATAATGGGCGCGTTGATATTGACCTTTTTCAATGTATCTATCTATGTCACTATCTTTTGTTTCTTTCAATTTGGCCTCGAAGAGTTCTTGTTTTGCCGCCAAATATTTTTCACAAGTGTCGTGACAAGCCGTATGTCGTTCTGTACAGTCTTTACAGACGGGCTTCATATAATGCCGTCTTTGCCTCATTTTTTGACACCCCCGAATTTTCCGTCTGCGCGTACTTGCTTTTTGTAGTTTTGTGCTGTTTTTCTATCCTTTTGATACGGGATGTTACAGTCTTTCATCCAGCGACGTACTGTGCTGATACTTACTTTGTACACAGCGGCTGTGTCTTTTTGGCTATTAAGTCTTTCAAAGACTTGTTTGAAGTTTTTGGGCAAAGGAATTTTTCTTCCTTGAACAGTTCCTTTGGTTGCGTTTCTAGTTCCACCAAGTTTACGGATTTCTTCGCAATGACCTGTGCAATTCTCTTTTGTGCAGTTGAGACACAAGTGAACCAACTCCGGTCGTTCAATGGCTCTGTTATTGTTCGGCTCGTTCAAAGCATAAGAACCTTGTTCGTCTTTTTCCAGATTAGGAATATTCCAGGGCCTATGTCCTATAGTTTGGATTCTCACACCGTCAACCTTCACACCAATCACTTCCCTTCAGTACCTCAACAGCTTGTGTAAAATTTTTACACTTGCAGATAGCGTAAATCAATGCTTTGAACGTTTCCATCGTGCAACAATTTACTTCCCATGTCCTGTAGTCGTTGTTATCGTCACTTTGTAGACCAATATAAGTTGTCCAAGCTGTATCGTCTTGTCCGCAACCAGAAAGCACACAATCGAAGTATGCCACATAATCAAGTCCCCAAACGCAAACACTTCCGTCAAAGCTCGGTACGGGTTTGTTGAGTATGTCTTTGGCTAAACTGCTTTCACAGTTAGAGAGAGTGGCGTATTCTTCTTCTACTTGCTCCACATACTTTAGATAGGCTTCTCTAGTGAACTTCATAAAGTTCATCTCCTTTGCTTTTGTTTTCTGAAGTTATGATAACATAGAGAACCATTCTTGTCAAGCTTTTTCTTTAAGAATTTTTAAAAAAATATCCCTCCTGGAATTAACCAAGAGGGATATTTTTTAATCACAAGAAGTCAATAATCAGATAATTCTGATACAAAGAACGCTTTTGTGTTGTAGTTCTTTGTGCTGCTCAATAAACATGCTTGCTGCAAGTCTCGAACAAAACCATTTTGCTTCAAGCGCCGAATCAGACCATACGATTGTAAATAGGCTACTGCCAGCAAAGTATTTTTGCTTATCTGTATCATAAATAGCGAAATAATCTCTCATTATTTGTTGGTACTCCCATAGCCATTAGAACCACGTTCAGACGCATTTCGTTGAATTGCATCCTTGGATACTTCATCTACTGCAAAGTTTGCCACAGGCAAAAGTAGAGCCTGACAGATAGCTTTCTGAGTGCTATAGTAAGTACAAGAGCCAGGTTCTCTATGTGCGGCTTTGTATAACTCTTCTTCTGGCAAATTAGAAAGATAAATACTCTTATTGGAACAATTAGTCCAAATTACACCAATTTCCCCTTCGTAACTTTGGTCGATGATGCCTGACCGTAGAGAGATACCCTTTAGCCCCGTGCTACTGCGTTCTTTCAAAACCATAACATAGCCTTCTGGAAAATGTGTACAAATACCTGTATGAATCAAAACAGATTCAAGAGGGTCAATCTTAATGAAATCTTCTTCAATACAGGCCCAAATATCATAACCTGCATCTTCGTCCTTTTTATTAGGAATAATTGCTTTTGGCGTCAGCTTCGCAAACTGGATTAGTTGCTTTACATCTACTCCGTTTTTAGTAATCGTAATATCATTCATCGTTTTATTTTCCTCCTTATTTTAGTTGCTTATTTTACTCAAAAAGAGTGTTTTTCCATCCTTTCTGAGTAAACCTTTCTATATGCCGCCATTTCCTTACATGGTTTCATTTCGTGACACTTGCCGCCATGATAGACGCACATAGGAACAAGAAGACCTTGAAATTCAGGACACTCAGTTAATACCGCAGCCTGCATCTTGGATACTACTTCTCTTGTCTCAGGAGACGCTTGAAAACAAAGTCTCTTATTCATAATATTCATAAGCTCTTCTGCGTTCATATCAAGAATCATATCGACAGGAGCATCTTGTGGAGCTTTGTTTCTATCATATCCTTCCTGTCTGTCATTTCTCTGAGATTTTACATAAGGTTGTGCGTGAACATGTCTTACAAGATGAGTAGCCACCCAAGTAGGAATATCATGTAAATAAAATGAAAATTGTAAGTAGCGAATGGGGCTGTGTCTAGCCTCAAGGATGTCATGGCACCAGTCGCTTGTTGGCGGATTGACTGGTTTTAGTCCAACAGTAACCAACGCTCTGCGCTTTACTTCTGTCCAATCTTCGTAAGTTGGATAACGTAATAATTCTACTTCCATTCATTCTCCTTTTATACTTGTTCTTCGTGAATGGTTAGTTCTCTAATTTGCGCTTCTGACATGGTTGCCTCACACCACTTGATAGCGTCAACGCGAGTGGAGAATTGCTTTACTCTACTGCAAAAAGTTTCAAAGAGGTCAAAGCTTTCGCCAATATATTTGCCGTCAATGGTCCGAAGAACATAAACTTTTCTAACATATTCTTCGGTACTAGATACAGTCATACCAAGATTGCTATAAATTTGTTCTTCTTCGGACAAAGGTGAATCTGGATTATAAATAAAAGAAACAACTTTTTGTCCAAGGTCAGCAACGTGAACTTTTGCATTAATTAGCTTTTCCATTACAGCTCATCCTTTCTAACATAATAACCTTCAAGAATAGTGTATAATTCATTAAGCCCAGTTAGCTTCAGAAAAGCGCTCATGGCTTCATCAAGATTCTTTTCCGCAATATCTTCTGCTTCCTTATCAGTTTCAATGCTCATGCCATATTGAATTGCAGTCTCAGCAATATCTTGAACAATGTTTACCAGTTGGTCTGCTTTTACCTGATAATCTTTTCCTGTACTCATTCTCATATATTTAGTTTTCATTATATTCCTCCACTACGATAAGCCAGTTATTTGCTACTGCATCTGGCATGTTTTCAGCCATCCATTGTGCCGCTAAGACGCGAGACTCAAATTTAAGGGCATGTGTCGTGTCATTAGCAAGTGAACAACCTTTTCTATCATCATATTTTCTTAGTCGAAAAGTGTTTGTTCTGTCCTGAATAGTGTAGAATTTCATAGAATTTCTCCACTTTCGACAAGCTCATATTCAAGACGGCAGTTGCCTTCTTCGTCATAAATATTAACAGCTCTTACGACGTTGTAAACAGTTTCGTCTCCCTCAAATTTAATTTCCTCGTTTTTGAGTGGCAAAGTAATATCCTTATCAAATTCCTTGACAAATTCTCTACCATTCGGCCCCATCTTATAAAATGTAATTAGTTTCATTTCCACACCTCGTAGTTAATAGTTTTATGAGGACAGAGTAACCAATACGGCATCCACCAAGAATCCTCGATTAAATAGCAGTTGTCAAATGAGTCGTATTCTGTCCATTTACAATAACTGTTCCAGCCTTCCCAACTAATCGGAACGCCAAGACAAGCGCTACTATCTTTGCTAGACTCTGGTTCATATCTTCTTTCGAGTTCTTTTGCTGCTTCAAAAGAAGGTACAAACATTTCATAAGTTTCGCCTTCAAAAAGCCAAGCAGGAAGATAGTAGCTTCTAAATACATAAACCGGCATATTTTTAATGTGAGGTTCTTTAAGCAACGTTACATTGATTGGTTCGTCCCAACCATACCAATCTTTGGGCAAGCCATATACCTTGTTTTGCTCAATTTTATCTTCATAATGCCATTGTCTGGTTTTTGCTTCTTCATAGGTAAGCAACTTCCGTAGCATCTTATTCTCCTTTCGTTTTTAGTGTACTACATTTTTGTATTTTGTTAATGATTTTGTAATAAATTTTATAATTCTACAATATTAATAACATTGTCTGGGTTGTTGGCGTAAGTAATGATATATAGACTATTTCCTAACAACCAAATTTCTTCACCGATGGTAGAAGCCATAGCAAAGTTGCACTCACTGCATACTAATGGTTCGCCTTCCCCATAAGCTGTGAAAACATTTTCATATATTAAATCACCTTGTTTACGAATTGATTCAGGTGTAAGTTCTTGTAGCATATTTTTTCCTTTTAACCAGAGCAACAATCCACTGAACTTTTGACAGGAACAGGAGCTTGAATACAATACTCTAATGCTTTTTCAGTAAGGAGGCCAATTTCAATCATTGCTTTTACTTGTTCTTTGTAAAGACAACGCGCAGTTGTTTTTTCGTCTACTTGCATTTTCCTATCGCCATCATAAAAACAATGGTAAATAGAGTCATATTGGGTGGCATAATCAAAATCGGCATCAAAAATCTTTTCTCCTTCGGTAAAAATGATTTTATGAAATTTGGCCATTTCTTCTCCTGTAAACACCTGTTCATGGATATAATCGCTATATCTTATTCTTTCAGGCTCTTCAGTAGCTCCAATCGCTTCAGTAAACCCGCCTGTATGACAATTACAAACAATTAACAATTCCTTTCCTGCGTTAATAGCATCGTCCAAGTCTTTTCTTTCATAGAATACGACACGTCCGTTTGGGACAATCCTTGCTTCATATTTGTTGTTCATTGTTTTATCTCCTTAGTGCCAACTTCCACCATAAAATTTTTCTGCTTCTTCTTTTGAGTCAAATGACTTTTTGTAGACATAAACAACTCCGCTCCATATCTCGTTGATGAATACATTGTTAGTGCTTGCGTCAACAAAGTCTTGGATTGCCCGATACTCTTCATCTGTGGCCTGAAAAGTAAAGACACGGTCACCTTTGGCGGAAACTTTTCCAACGTACCATTTTTTTCATAAGGGCTGGCCTCCAATTTGAGTTAATTCAATAGAAACTCCTGTTTAGTCACAATCTCTTTAACTGTCATTGTTTTTTACCTCCTTTAATCGTAAGTGTATCCATAGCGCACACCAGTTTTTGTGTATTTATTTCCATGCCCATCGCAGTGCTGGCTTGGTGTCGTTGCACAAGGCCAATGCAATCGTTCGTACATAATCCGTTGAGCCATTTTAGCGTCTTTCGTTGCTACACCTTTGGTATTCTTCTCCATAGCTATCCTGTTGATTTCCAATTCTGGAAGTTGTTCCATATCCCTACGTTTCATAATCTGCCTCCATTTGTAGCTTAGATTTTAATTCAAATGTTAAAGCCAAAGCAAACGCCGTAGCTGAGGCTGGCGCCGCCGTTGGAGCTGCTGCCGTCGCTGGTCACATAGCGGAAGTACGCAGTGGGCCAACTCTATGCACTCTTCCGCTAGGGCTTCATAGCAGGCAGCATAGCCTACCATGGCAGGGAAATCTCCCCAGCATTTCATTTTATCTGGGATGTTCATTTTGCGCTCCTTTCACCGCCGATATGTGTATGTATCACCATTTTTACCCATTAGAGTGATGGTGATAGGCATTCCACTTGCATCTTGCGTAAAAGGGAGAAATCTAGCATTAGTTATACGTAAATCTTTCCCACTTTTATGGTTTTGCTCACACTTCACGCAAGCAGCTTTTTCCTTGAATTGCGTTCCGCAAATCTCACACTGAAAAAGTTCGATTTTTTTCATTTTGTCTTCCTCTCTAACCGTGTCGATTTCAATACGGTTACATGTTAGTTGTCATTCCGCCGTTACTAGCGTGACATTCTCGCCAGTCTTTAATACGATGTCAAGCTCATCTCCAACATTTAGTGAACTGGTGTTGTTTTTAATGCTGGCTTTCAATTCTTCCCACGTTGTTCTTAAAGTGCCACTCTTTCTAATTTCAATCATTGATTGTTTCCTCCTTTGTTTAGCTTGATTATATAATATCATCTCATCTCATAAAAGTCAATCGTCAAAATAAACAAAAGGAGCCAGGATTTTTCCCAGCTCCTTGTATAAATTATCTAATCATATATTCAGCTAAAGTGACGTATCCATTCGCTAGAGTCTTTTTTACATCAATGATGCCTTGATTTGAACTACCTCTAAAAGCTAAAGACAAGTCTTTGTGGTCTTCAATAAAAGGCCCATCAACTACTACGTCAACTTCTGACAGCAAAGTTTGTTGAAGGCAAGGTCGCATATTACAAGCTTCGGGGTCTGTTACAATTTTATCAAACACTTCTTGCCAAGTATATCCTGTCCATAGCCACACAGTTTTACCTAGCTTGTGTACGTCTTGCACAAGTTTAAATAAAGCGATTAACCCATTTGCATTTTGGTCTAAAGGTTCACCGCCTAAAATGGATAGTCCAGAACAATGAGTTTTTGCTACATGTTCTAAGATTGTTTTATATGTTTCTTGAGTAAAAGGTTCTCCATTGTCAAAATTTTGCGCTTCTTTGTTGTAGCAATTTTTACAGTGCCTATTACAACCAGACACAAAGAGGGAAACTCTAATTCCTGGGCCATTAGCTATGTCAGTTTTAATGATACCAGAATAATTCATGTGTCTAAAAGCCTCTTATCATCTTCGTTTTTGTCAATCGCCCACCGCAAGGTAGCCAAGACACCAGAAAGAAATCCATATTCCCAATTATCAATATTTTCATACCACTCTGACCCATATTGTTGCTCTACTTTTTCTCTTGCTTTCAAAATTTTCTTAACGTGGTCTTTTGAAAGGTATGCAAGGTCTTCTTTGCTATAAGTTAAAGACCGAATATACCACACTTTGTCAAACGCTTCATTCATATATTCTAAAAGTTGCTTTTTAGATTTCATTAGTAATTACTCCTTAAATTTTTGATGCTTTACTCTCATTTCTACTTCTTGTTGTTTTCCAAGGTTGAACGCAGTAGTATAGTTTCCCGTCAAATACCCCGTCACACGTCTTAGTCTTTGAATTTCTTCCCCGCCACATTCTGGACAACTATTTCCAATTTCGTCTGTGTATCCGCAATTCATGCAAGTGTCATTTGGTACATTGATAGCAAAATAAGGAATGTCCTTATCCATTGCATAATTTACAATAGTTTCAAGAGCATCAATGTTATTTTTTGCGCCAGAATCTAGCTCTGCATAGGTAATACAACCTGCACTAGAATATCCAGTTAATTGAGATTCAATATCAATCTTCTCAAATGGACTACACTCATGCCACACAGGAACATGAATAGAATTTGTAAAAAATTCTTTGTCAGATACGTCTTTAATAATTCCATATTTGTCTTGGAACTTTTTCATTGAAGTATAACAGAGATTTTCTGCCATGTTGTATTTGGGTCATATTTTCATCGTATTTTTCATACGAGTCCGCTCTTTCGCTCACGCTACTCTACTTTACCTTATCGGATTTCGATGACCTCCACGCATTTATCATCGCTTAATGATATTATTATTTATATAAGAAATAAGTGCCGCTTTTTGTTCTAGTTTTGGGCTTCCACCCATTATTACATTGTTGCCCAATTGTTTTGGCACGTATGCCGGTTTTTCTTTCGGCATCGCCTGTATTCCAATAACGACCGATTTCTTCATCCGTGTCGTAATCATATTGAACTATAATGGTTGGCTCATTTAACATTGGGTCTGATTGAAAACGGAAATAAAATGGTTTACGAACAGGTTTCTTGTATCTACATTGACGTAATATAGTAGTTAAAGGATGGCCTGTTTCATAATGTGCTTGACAGGCACTTCCAAATCGACCAAGCTCTTTATTGGTAATTGTATCAAACATAACTACTGGTTGTGATTGAGAATCTTCATACCCTTTGTCATTAATCATTAAACCGTCATCGACTGCCTTTTGTGTATTTTCTTTAGGCGTAGTCCAATATAAATTCTCAACACGAATATCCGTTTTAATATTATTTTTGTGCCCTACAATAGGTAGTTTTTTAGGATTAGGGATAAAAGTTTCTGCAATAATAATGTGCAATCTGCGCTGTCTGACTTCGTAACGACCATTGGGTAGAATGTACTTAATAGGTGCGTACACATATCCGTTATGACTATTTACCGTAGTATGGTAACGAAAATATTCACCATAATGGCTATGTAATGCCATTTGGCCAGTAAAACGATTAGGAATTTTGCGAGTTTCTATGCCATATAGATGGCCCTCTGGTGTTACCCAAGATAAAGCGCCTTTGACTTGTACTGCATTATCAGGTAATTGTGGAATATAGTTTGACAACTTCGTGCCCTCCTTTCATAAAAAATTAAGCGATGAATTTAGTTCGGTATTCCTTGCGGTTCACCGAGTTAAGCGGTTTTTTCAATAAACATTACTGTTTATGCTCCCACAGATGTTATATGTTACACTCAGGAGTATAATACACACCGAAATTCAATTTATATGCTTCCTTGAATTCGGCGCATCTATCTTTGAATAATTGCTCAATCTGCTTGGCAACTTCCATACCTCTGCTCGTTGTATGGTCACATCCAAGAAGAATTTGTAAAGTTTCCGCAATGCCAAGCTGTCCAACGGCCAGCGTGCCATGCTTTAATGCACTTCTAATACCTTCTTCTGGAATGTACCCTGCCATAGTATGATTTTCATACATAAATTGTGCTGCTTCTACAGGTTGAGAGCAAATCCATTCAAAACGCTCTAATAGCATGTCTTTTGCTTCATGAATCTTCTGGTCAAGTTTGATAAGGAATGTTGACACTTTACATTCATCCGTAAGGTCGTCCCAATTTCCATATCTGTCTATTAGGAACTTTTTAGTTTCCATAGCTAATGTTGGTAAAATAATAGTAACAGGACAGATGTTACCACGTCCATCTTTAAGTTGTCCAAAACCATTAATATCCCAACCGTTCGCAGTTCTACACGTGTTTATCAGATGTCACCATCCGCACTGACTATATCTTCTATCTTGCAACAGCCTTCCGCTTCGGTTTTCAGTTGCTTCGTTTCCTAAAACAACGGCAGTGCCAATTTCTGCCCCTACTCCCATACATTCATCAGGGATAGTCGATACAGGTTTTTAATCCTTGTTAGTGATAAAGATTAAACTTCCCACGGTCTCATCTTAATAACAAACTGCATAATTATTAAGACCTAACCGTTAGCCTAAATTAGACACCCTCTGGCGAGGTTCAAAAGGTTTTACATGAGCTGTAGCTTACGCTTACCCATGGTGGCAAAATATGTTCTTGGGTCATTCTTGTCGTAACCGGCATTGCCACTCCAGTCACAGTTAGCATAATTCGGATAAAGTCTTTGCGCCGTGGAACGCAACGCTAATCTATAAAGGTCATAATTTGGGTTTCCAGGTTCTCTATTGACGCCTTTCATAAGCTGGAAGATTCCACAGGGGAAAATGCTAGTACGATGTAACTTACCAACACCTTTAATTGATACATCCAAAAGTGCTTTAATAACCATGCGGCCTTCTGGAAGAGTGCAGGTGCCGTAATTGATAGAGCTAAAAGGTAATTGATTTCCGCTGCGAGATTGCAATGAATTGCGTATGCATTCACATAAGTTCGCTAGACTTATGCAGTTCTCTAATGAACTTCTTTATGTCACCATAAAGATTAGACTATATCTTCACCCTCTTTTGAGGGGGCTACCGTTTCGGGCCGCTTGGCTCTACTCCCCGTTTTGTAGGGATAGTCGTTAGGCATTTATTGTATCGTCATAATATTTTAAATGGTATCCTTTGAGAGTTTTACCTCTTCCTCTACATAGCTTAGAGATATTTGTTGCCGATATTCCCAATTCTCTACCACATTGTTGTACAGAATCAAATATTGTATTAAGTTCCTCACAATACACTTTCTTTTTATTTTGGTAGTCTTGTGAAAGTTTTTGTCTCTTTTCCTCAGAACAAGGAACATGGCGCTTTTTAGCAGCCTCAGACAGTCTTTTCTTACGTTCTTCTGTAAACTTTTTTCCTTTTTGGGATTCACCAATTTTCTTTTTCTTTTCTTCTGAACAAGGATGGCCAAAACCGTTTTTATTTCCCATCAGTGCTTGAGATATTTTTTGCCTAGTCTCTTCGTTCACAGCACAAGCCTCTCCGCCAGAAGTAGAATTGTAACCAAAATTTCTGTCCATTGAATTAAATTGTTTAATCAATTCCTGTTCTTTTAAGCAAGCTTCTTCTTTAGTTAAATTAGTAAATAAAATATTGTGTTCAAAATTATCCCATCCATACTTCTGAATTGCTGAATAAAAATGTGGGCTTGATTTGTAATTACATCCGTTCACACCCCATCTTTTTTCTGGTTCTTGCATTGTAATGCCAATATAAACTTTTCCATTTATTTTGTTTTTATGCTGGTATACTGTATACAAAGGGCTCACCCCCTTTCTTGTTTTATTTAACGATACAAATTTAGCACGGAATTGTCTTAATACCTTTTTAAGATGTTTTCCGTTTAGATAGCTATGTTCTAAACATTGCTGTTTAGTCGCCCCAACAATTAAGGTTGTGATACATTGCTTCAACAGCTTGATAAACCTCTTTTTTGGTCATGTCTAAAGCGTATTTATAAACTTTATCGTAAACCATATATTCATTATCTTCAATTCCAGCACTATCTGGGATATGGTCAAAAAGTTCTTGATTAGAAATGTTTTCAATATACTTCAAACCATCAATATAATGTTTTCTAAAACTCTTACGAACATAAGGAACCATAGACCAATCCAAATGACTTGCCGCCACACCACCAAATTGCTGTAAACTTTGTAACTGGAACAGCACTGCGACTAATTGAAAAGCTGTACTAGCACTTTGAGCAGGTCGAATATCCACTTGTCTTGTGTTAAAACCATTCGCAAGTAAATCGTCAAGAGGGAGCGTCAAGCAGTTGTGATTTCCTACTGCGTAAGAAGATAAGTCATGGATATAAATTTCATTATTTTCATGGTTCTTCTTCGCCATAGAAGAAACACAATATTCAAGAGCATATTTACGCATTACTGCGTCTGCTGTTTCTCCGACTCTGCCACCAAAACTTTTCTCGTCTACATTAGCGTTTTGATTTTGTACGTTTTTTGCACTAAGTTTTTCATCAACAACATCCATTAGTTCTTGATATTTGTCTCGTGCAAGACCATGCAAATAACGATAAGTAATGTAACTCTTCGCTACATCCTTCATACCGCTAGTCATAAGCGCACGTTCTACAATATCTTGAATCTCTTCTACGCTAATGTTTTCTTTTCGCTGTTCAATAGAGTTAATTACTTTATCAGTTATTGCTCTAACTTCATAAGTATTGATTTCATCTCTAACTTCTTTCATTGCCTTTTGGATTGCAACAGAAATTTTGTCTCGTTGGAAATCAACAACATCTCCGTTACGTTTGATTACTTGTACCAATAAATATCACTCCTTATATAAATTAAGTTGTCATTCCTACGCCGACAACCTTTTTATTTTTATTGCATTATATCACATAAATATGAACTCAATATGAACAAAGATGTAAATTATTGTTAATCTCGTGTTCTCTCACTGCAAAAGGCCCATGTTTTCGTACTTGGTGAAAACATCTTTGTCTCCATAGATACACATATAAGTCTTGTTAGTATCTATGTCCACAACTAGTCGTACATCAACAATTTCGCTAATGAAAGGGCCGCTAGTCATCTTTACTTCTGTTTCTGGTTTGTATATAGATAATATTTCTATAATGTCTTTAACTGTCATAAGTTTCCTCCTATTTTTCACCACTGACTACCAAACATTTCCTGCGTTGCTTTAATATTTGCTTGCTTTGCCATGTCAGGAGTCCATTCTTCTCCAGCACGAACTCTTGCTCTAACGGTTAGACGCTTTACACCCTGCTCAACTAAAACTTGCTTAAATCTTTTAGCCAAAAACATGCCGCACATTTTTTCGCCATGAGCATTTGTCTTGTATGAATCTTCGGGCACAGAAATGTACACCTCTAAACCGTCAATACTTTCCTTTTCTCTCTCAATGGCTAATCCAAATTCACGCCATACAATATACTGGATTGATGCTTCATTCATTGAGCTTCACTTCCCTTCCAAACGAATAGTTCTATGTACTTTAAATCACATTCTATATCAACTTTATTAACAAACATTTTCAATTCTTCTTCTGAATCTATATCCTTTACATCTTTTTTGTTTGTTAATTCTTTTATGTGGTGAGCTGTTATATACTCCTTAGATGTTGGCTACTTTGAAGCCTACATTCCACATCTCATACTATTTTAAGGCGCTTTATAGAAAACATCAGGATAATTCTTGCGATTCAAGCGCATGCCAAGCACATATTGACACATGTGAATACCTCGCATGAATTCTTCTTGTTCTTGTGGATGTTCTTGCTTTAAGTCACAAAACTTATTCCACGCATACGCAAGTGTATCCCAAATAACTTGTTCTTCCGCTGGAATATCAGTCACTTTTGTTTCCAATTTGACACTCCTTTCTTTATATTAAGTGTATATTTCTGTCTTCATTTTAGCTTCACAATTAGGGCAGCGTCTTGGAACATTGCACATAGCCCTCACAGAAAATACAATCGTTGGGTGTCTCTTAGGCATTTCATCCACCAAAATTTTCATTATTAGTCCTCCTTGATTCGTTCTATTGGTGCAAATGTCAATATTCTTCTGCCTTGAAATTTTACTAAAGTTTCAATAGTTTCTGGTCTATATCCATACCCATCCCCTCGGTCTTCGTAATGGATACAATACAATGTTGTTCTGTCTTTATTTTTGTCGTAATGTGCTACTATTCGATTATAGCCAAAGATGTCTGCAAAAGCACAAATTTCGTTACTTTTTAGAAGCACCTCATTAAGTTGCCTTCTGGTCATTTTTCTTTCCAACCCTTCTGCATCATTTCTTGTAACCAAGTATTACGAGTTGTTTCTTCGTGTTTTCCTAATGCTTCTTCTATTGTATCATAGTCCGCAATAATTGTCAAGTGTTTTTTCGCTCTTGTCACAGCGACATAACAAAGATTGTTGGTCAAAAGTCTCTTATGCTGACTGTTAGCTACAAAAATAACAGCAGGTGACTCACAACCTTGTACTCTATGACAACTTAAAGCATAAGCTAATGATAATTTTTGAAATTCTTTTTGACTGAAAGCGACCATGCCACAATCAAATTCTACAACAATACAATCACTTCTGCTTGTATCGTCGTAAAAATCGCCAAGCACAATACCTTGGTCGCCATTGAAAACCCAAGTAGTTTCACATTTACCTGAACCGTTTAACAAAAATCCATATCCGCTACTTGTTTGTTCTGCCACTTTAGCATCATAAGTGTTTTTGTTACAAATAACTTTGTCACCAATTCTAAATTTTCCATCAAAATTGGTCTTGTATTCAAGTTCTTGACCAAGAGAATACTTTTCTTGAATCGCCAAGTTAATAGCTTTTGTGCCTACTTCCCCTACGTTAAATGGGGAGATGATTAGAATGTTTTCTCTTGTATAACCATCATTCAGATACTTTTGATAGGCTTCTAAGACGCCCTCAAATTGTTCCTTTACATTATTAGTGTTGTAATACTTAAAATCATCAAACTCTTCTTCTAAGTTACTTACAATGCCTTTACGGAAGTCTGTGGCTATTGTTGCTATGCCACCAATACCGTATCTAAAGACTTTTGTGAGCATAGCAATAGGAACTCTCCGACTCATTACTAAATCTTTAGCAACGTTCCCTGCGCCAATACTAATTAACTGAGCTGGGTCGAACACCAAAATCATCTTGCAAGTAGGTGGAATAACTTTGATTAGCATGTTTAATACTTCCGCGCTAACCATACCAAGCTCATCAACAACAACATAATCAACATCTCTAGGGTCGCCAGCACCAGCCCAGCGATGAATTGTAGAAGCTGGTCTACCTGTTGCAGTAGAAAGCACTTTAGAGGCTATTCCCGTAGGGGCCAAAAGCTGATAAGTAAAGTCCTTAGATTCTAACAACTCGATAATGGTTTTAGTGGTAAACGATTTACCGCTTCCTGCACAACCAGTAAGGATAACAACATCGTTATCGCACATTAGTTGAAGAATTTTACTCTGTTCTTCTGTGAGGTTGCCTTCTTCTCTTTGTACAAATTTTTGCCATTCAAAATCAACATGTTCAGAATTGTCAATTCTATTTTTAATGAAATCAGCGATATTTTTTTCTGCGTAATATGTTTCAGAACGAGAAAGCCAACCTTCATGCTCTACTGTGTTGCTTAAAGTTTTGCCAACTTCATACCACTGTGCGGCCTCTGGAATCATAATTTTTAAGGCTTGTTCAACTATTTCTTTTGCAATTCTGGTATCACCAGTTTCAGTTTCATTTTGTTTTAAAATAGTAGATAAAGCCCAGCCACAACGCTCTCTTGATTCTGCCATTTTCTCATCATGCTCAATAATGATTTTATCAGAAGTTTCAAAAGAATATTTAATGCTTTCAATCATAAAACTATAGGGGTCGCGATTGTAAGCATAAATCATATTATCAGGGTTGGAATAATCTTTTGTTATCTCAACAGCTTTATCATAGTCGGCAACGCCAATACTCAACAAGAAAGGCAGGAAAGGAACTGCGCCGCTATTCTCTCTTACTTTGTAAATATATTCTTCGAGCCGTTTCTTTCCTACGTTATAAATTTTCTTATAATCTAACTGGCCTTCTTCGCCATTCAAAACCATGTCTACAAAGTTAGGATAAGCGTCCATGACGTGTTGAGCTTGTGTTTTTGTTGCAAAACTGCATAAGATGCTCATTGTACCGTCTCTATTGACGTGTACCTTATCTGTTTCCATGCTTAAATCAGGAAGTCCGGCAAAATTATAAGACGCTGAATATTTGCTTTTAGCTTCTGTTAATTTGAGATTGATAGGAACGCCTTCTTTTAGAAGATTTAATCCATTTCCAGAAACGCTAAAATTTCCATATTTATTAAGCTCAAGACCATTTGGAGGGGGGCCAACAGGGATACATGCCATGACTCTGTATCCAGTAGTGGCATCAAAATAAAGTTCCTTACATGGTTTACACTTTACTTCAATTTTTTCTGGCTCCGTTGTGGCAACCATATCAAAAAAATCATCCAAGTCGCTCAATCTCCTTTCTTGTTTTAATTTCATACGCTTCAATATCATACTTGACATACGACAATAGCATGTGAATCTGTTCCGTATTTTTTTCTTCAGTCTGACGGCAGTATTCTCTTTTTCTCCAAAACTTGTATCGAATAATATCAATGATGTTAAAGTAAAAATCCCCAAGACCGAAACGGTATATACTGTCTTCTTTCAAAGCGTAAGCTTCTGGACAAAGCAAAAACCATGCTTTAAAATCTTTAAATTTAATTTTAGGATGTTCTGACTTTTTTACTTTTCTTTCAAGAATTACATGAAAAATAAAAATAAAAGCAATAATTATCATAAGAATAAGCGCACAAACACATACGCAAATTGTAAAAATACGAAACATTTTAAGTCCCCCTTTATTGTACCGTACTGATTGCTACAAACAAAAGAATTGTTGCAATCAGAAGCCCTGCTCCAATTATTGTGCCACACATTGTTTTCTGTTTAAGAGCAAGACGAGCAGTTAGCAACACTCCAATACCAATCGTTGTAAAAATCGCCTTTACCCATGCAATTAAAAACTCATGTTCCATAAAAACAACCCCTTCTTTTGCTGTGACCTAATCATATCACACGAAGAAGGGGTTGTCAAGTATTATTTTAATTTTCTAAAAAATTTCTTTATTTTACTCCATAATGATTCTTTGTCAGGTTTCCAGTCCGAAGAATAACTTTTTCCATAATTGTCCCAGTGATAGCCACAAGACGCACAAATATAAGTGTCGCCCACTCTTTGTCCAAACATAACCAGGGGCATCCCTATAGCTTCTTTTCCACACCAAATACATTTCATTATTCCATCAACACCCTTTCTGTCTGCAAGTCTGCACTCCCATCTTCATATACATGTTTAATCAATATCATTTGATGGTCATATACACTGTTTTTATATTTCTTGCACCTGAAATCATCACCATTTCGATAGCCACAAACAATCAGCAAAGACCCTCTTTGAATCCAAGCATCGTCATATATTACTTTTTCTTTTCCACTGCCAGAACTAATCACTCGTTTATAATGAGCATAAGCTTCTCTAGTAAGCTTACAGTTTACTACATCATAATCAGTAGTTAGCAAAGTAATTATATGCTTAGTATCGTCTTTAGCAATCAATGTTCCAGCTATAGCGCTGATTTCGTATTGTCGCCAAAAACGCTGTCCAAAGTTTTTTTCAACAAATACTGGTTCTTCTGGAAGGTCGGAAAATCTACTAATGCCGTAACGCTTAAAATCTAAATTCTTTAATTCATGTCCGTTGTTATGGTAATAACTCGTAGATTGCATTGCCCATCTATCGACATCTACACAATCTAGTGTGTTGTACGCGGCAATAATAGCTTTTTTGTTATATTCTTTGATTGTTTCAGGTCTTTGTAGCCAAGACTTTAACTCATTAAAAACAGGCTTAAAGCATTTATCAATAGATTTGTCGCAAATAACAACCTCGCTATCAACAAACCAATAATCTGCTCCTTCTTTCATTACGGATATAAAGTATTCCTCACAATATGACATTACGGTAGTGTCTACTTTATACAATTTTTTAGATTTAGACAAAGGATGTACACTGTAAAAGAATTGCTTTTGACAAACATACTTTTTAAAATTATAAGGTTTGATAAGTTCTTCTGGAATTTCAACACCAATTTTAATCATTTCAGGTAAATTAGATGTTGTAAGCTTTGTTTTTTGTGGCGTAGATAAACAGAAATATTCTTGCATCACCTTAATTCTATTTGTATTAAAACAATCAAAACATCCAGCTTTGATTAGTTGAATAATTTTAGACTTTGTAACTAGAGAACCAGGAAATGTATTTTTGCGATAAAAATCTAAAAATGAATTATAAGGCCGCATAGAAATGATTTGATTTGCTATTTGGAGATTGATTCCAATGACTCCACCCAGTCCAAAGTAAATAACATCTTTAGCGCTGTTAACGCCAAAAGATATTTCAGCTTCAGTTATAATAGGAGGAAGAACGTTGATATTGTTCTCTTTAGCCTTATAAATTGACCTCGTAACCTTATCATGTTTTACCGTGTTTGCAACATTATCTCTTTCATCCTCTAGCGCGGCTTGAGTAATGGTGACTGCCGCGTTCCAATAAATTTTAGGGAAAGTATAATATAGATTTAATTCTTGTAAGCATTCAGTAGAATATTCGTGAGAATGGGAAAAATCGAACGCGTAAGATTTGGACATTTCTATTTGGACTTTCCAAAGATAATCCAAAAAAGCTTTTGTGCGTCCGCGCTCTTTACCTTTGCGATAAAGCCTTTCTTCGGTTTCAGCTAAAGCTTCTGCTGATTTTTTAGATACTGCTTTTCGCGCCTTATCCGCTTCTTTTAAAGTGAATCCACAAACTCTTTCGTCCATTAGAACACTCATCATTGTACTTTGGGCTATCATCAAACCACAATAATTGCTTAAAAGTTCTTTCAAAATTTCCTGCTCTTCTTCTGGTATCCCATAATTTTTCATATCTTGATACCATTCGTTTATGTTATTTCGGTATCTAACATAAATATCCATTGGCTGTTCTCCGTCTGGCACAGCAAGCCGCATTAAACCATTCGCTAAAGTTAGCTCAGTTAAATTTTTAGCACCTATTTTTCGTAAAGCTTCCTTACCTGCACGAGAATCATATTGAAAAGCTGAAGCCATTTGTGGCAACAGTTTCCACATTTCTTCATTTTTCTTTTCTAGTTTATCATAAGACAAGTAATAATTATAAGTGTTTCGTAAAGAACCTTTATCTTGAATCTTTTTGTCTTTTAATAACAACTCCATGCAAGTACGAATGATTTGTAAACAGTCAATAGACAGCAAATCAAACTTTAAGTCAGAAGCATATTCGGCATCATGTAAGTCAAATTGACTGCAAATACTGCCGTTTGAAGATTTCATAAAGCTTCCTGTTTCTGTAAAATCATTTTGCAAAATATTTACTGCGCCAGCGTGGACACCAGAAGAAACAATCATGCCTTCAAAAGCTAACGCGGTTTCAAGCAAACCTTCGTATTTACTTATTTCTTCAGCAAAATTAGATACCTTTTTATAACCCTTTTTATCGTTGCCATATAAACAATCGTTAATCGAATAGATATTCCCTCGATGAACAGGTATTAGAGATTTAAGATAACCTATTGCATCAACAGGCACCCCTAATCCTGTTCCAGCTTTCTCTATCGCTGTTTTAGAAGTTAAACGCCCCCAAGTTACGCACTGACAAACTCTTCTCCAACCAAAATACTCTTTAATAGCTTTGATAATTCTTTCTTTTTTGAAGCTTTGAATGTCGATGTCAATATCAAAAATACTTTCCGAACGTGCAATAGAGCAAAATCGCCACCAAGGATAAAATTCTTCTGTTTCTTTTAGCATAGGGTCTATTCCCGTAATGCCTAGCAACCTATTGGTTAGGTAACACCCTGCCGAGCCTCTACCAATTCCAACATAACTATCTCCTTCTGTCCAGATTAAATCTATTACTTTTTGCACAACAGTAAAGTAATCTGCCATACATTCGCCATTAAATATATCGCCTAATCCCTTTACCTGTTCCATTTCAATGTTTATGCGTGTAAGATACTTCTCAAGGTTGATAACGTGGTTTAGATTGTATTCATACAAACCTTTTTCAATTTGATAATAATAATATTTTTCATTTTGAGTGCCTTCAGTTGCATAATACTTAATAAAGGGAAATTTTTCATAGTAATCTTGATAATAATGTTTTATTTCAAAGTCTGGAATTTCAGGTAAAGCAGGAATTTTCGTTGTAGCTTTAATTGTAATTAGTTTAACTCTGTCTGCTATTTGATTTGTCGTTTCAAACAATTCATCTATCATTTTGTCATTAAAATTACAAATATATAATTGCTTTCTTAGCTCAGAAGGAGTAAACAAATAAGTGGTTTGATAAAATTTCTCTGGTTCTCTCGAATCGCCGCCATCTTTAGATTTCAAAAAAGCAGTATGAATTTTTCTATCTTCTGGACGCATAAAATGTGAATCTGTTGTCACGATAATTGGGATATTTAGTTTTTCGTGCAGATTCCATAGCACTGTATTGATTTCAATTTGCTCTATATTATCTTTGAAACAAGGTTGACACTCTAAGAAGAAATTACCCTTACCAAAGACATTTAAATTCCATTGAATAAACTTTTTCATGCCAGAAATATTTTTGTTTAAAATACTCTGCGCCAAGTATCCACCTGCACAAGCAGAACACGCAATAAGATGCCCTTGATTATTACCTACGACTTCTTCAAAATCTGAATAGAAACTAGGACGGCGAAGTAACCCTTTATAAGTGTAGCTTCTTAACCACGCTCTTGCAGACAACTCATACATTTGCTTTAAACCGATTTCGTCTAAAACGATTACTAAATAGTGATAATAATAAGGACGTTTGTTTTCACTGAAACGTAAATTATCTTCTTCTTCAGAAAGCAAATAAAATTCATTTGCAAAAATGTGCTGAAAAGGTCTATTCTTTTCTAATTTGTTCGCAGCCTTCTCTAATTCAACATAGCCACTTACTGTCTGATGGTCTGAAATAGCATAGCCTCTTAAACCATTCTCATAACACCAGTTTAAACTTTCTGGAATTTTACATATTGCGTCAGCAAATCGCAAAACAGCAGAACTATACTCACTATGATTGTGAAGGGAAGTATAAGTTTCAATCATCAATATTGTACTCCTTGTACCAACGTTTTTGCCAATGATTTTCTGGATAAAATTCTTTTTCTGCTTTTAATCTGGCTATTATGGCTTCTTCTTTACTTTTGCCTCTATATATTATTCTGTTCTTTTTATCAATATTTAAATAAGCTATCCATGTTTCTGAATTTTTAATCTTAGTAACACCTGAGATGCCACTTGAGTTGTTAGCCTTTGGCGAAAAAGCGTCTTGTTGATAATTTTTAACAAATTCTTCTGTAATCCCATATTCTTCAAACAGGTTTCGCTGTGGCGCGCTGTTACCGTAATATTTATATTCACTAACTAATCTTGCAATAATTGCTTTTTCTTTGTCTTTTCCTGAATAAACAACCACTCTTTTATTAAGCTTTACACAAATTCTTGCAACCCAATTCAAAGAACGATTATCGAAATGTACACCAATTATTCCGGAGGTATTTGAAGTTTGCTTTTCTTTGTTTATGCTATTCACTCTTAGGTTTGCTATTTGTAAATTATCCTTTTGACAATCGTGTTTTATTCTATTTTTATGATCAACCAAAATTTTTTCTTTTGATTTTCTTAAAATTCTATCGTCATATCCCAACACCAAATGATGAAGATGTAATCTTATTTGTTTTCTAATTCCGTTTTCTTTATACCCAACACAAGCTTCAATGTAATAGCCTTCTTCCTCTCTTCTTCTTTTATCATGTCGAGCCATCCATGTCCAATTTTTTATTAAATCATAATCTTCTTTATCAAAATAAAATGGTTCTTGTGTATTGCTTGTAAAACCTATTCCAATTTCTCCTGATAAATCATATTCATTACCTTTTATTCCTGTAAAAGCATTGTAACTTTTTCTTGCGTTTACCATTCTTCATTCTCCTCGTCCCACCAACCATCATTTTCTCCTTGTCTAACCAACTTGTCACACTCTTCCATAATAGCATAACCGTTCAAAATCCCACAACAAATTTCTAGTGTCTTGTATTCAATAGGTTTTAACACTCCACGATTATTCAATCTTGTTTGAACTATTCTCAACATCTCTTTTGCCATCTTCGTTTCCATCAGGAGCCTCCAATTTTTTGCCACAGAAAGGACAATATTCCACAATCATTTTACCTTCGTCCCACTCAGAGTCCCAATCCCAATCAAATTCATGGGTCACTATCCACCACTTTCTCTCTGGTGGTTCATATCGATAATAGAATTTCTTAGGGTCGCAGAACCTTATTTGTTGCTCATAATCCAATAATTCTCCATCTTCTATTGTATTGTCTCTGCACTCATGTCGCGCAATAGTATATAAATCTTCTCTATTGTTACCATAATAACATTTTCCAAATAATGTAGGGTCTTTACCTACGCATTGCGGACAATAGTATTTACCATTCATATCCTTGAATCTAGCAAGCCGTCTATTGCATTTGATACATTGCTTTAATTCTTCTTGATAAGTGTTAAATTCAATAAATTCACTCATTATATCACCTTAAAAAATCGTAATTGTTTTTGGTTCAAGTCGTTTAGCTATTGCGGAAAGACTTTTTGCTTCAGGAGTAATAGGGTCGCGTTTCTTTAATTCTCTTATACAATCAGCACAAAGATTTGTCCAAATATAACCTGATTCGTAATCGCTTCTGTAATCAAATCCATATTTAGCAGAACTCATTCTACATCTATCACACTTTTGTAATAATCTTTTAAAAATATTGTTTCTAATATAACACAGCATAACAAAACCTCCTATCTTCGATACATTTATTGTACCACAAGACAGGAGGTTTGTCAAGTTTTATTTAAATTTTTATCATTTTACCAAACAAATAATATCTGGGCCGCTCTTCTCCATAAAAGCGCCATCGAATAATATCATCTATTACAATAGCTAACAGAATCAAAGGAATCCAAATTAAACCAAATTTCAAACATATTTGTCCATTTAAATTTAGAAATTCATTAGAATAGTCCCAAACATTTAGTCCTAATTTGACATTAACTAACATGCCGGTAAAATATTCACCAATTAAAGCAACGCCAGTACCGATTATATCCTGCCAAACTAAATCAAACTCCCAGGGAAAAACTTCGTTCAAAAGGCCGACAAGACTAAAAACAACGCCAGCAAGAATAAACATTGAAATATGACTATAACCTCGATAAAAAACTTCTAAAGTTACATAAAAACTGCCGCCAAACCAAAAAAGAAATAATTCTTTAAGTCTCATTTACTTCCGCCTTTGCTTTAATAATCTATTAACAGCACTTTCCATCAATGTACCTCTTTTGGCTCACATTTAAAACGCCAAAACCATTCTTTATCTGAAGGTACGGGATTAAAAGTTGTAATAGCATTAGCTAGCCAAATATTTACTAATACATCATTAACTACTTTTAATTCATTGTATTCATACTGTTCACCAATGATACCAACATCAACTAGCTTTGATATGATGTCCTCAAACCTAGTTCTTATTGTCTCTCCATCAGTCATATAGTAAATAGGGTCTGTACAAAAAGGTCGGCTAAAAGTGTTGCATCCTGCTTGCGATACATCAGAACAAATTTTTACAATTTTCTTTAGAAAATGTTCATCACTGTCAGAAATTAAATCTGTTTGATTAAGCCACTTGTTAAGATACTTATTTAATGTATAACAAGCGTTTCCAGCGCTAAGATATGCAAAATCAATATTTTTTTTGATTGTTGCCCATTACTTTGTCACGGCCTTTGCGTTAATGTTTGTAATCTTTGCGCCTTCATCCTTCCAACCTTCAACGAAAGCCTGTTCAAGCTTTGCTTCGTAGTCTTCCATCTTAGCATAAACCTGCTTAATTTCTTCTTCCGTCTGGGGCGTTTCAAGGTCAATCATCATTCTAATACGCATTTTTTTACTCTCCTTTTTTACCATAAATGTTCAAAATCTTTTGTTTCTACAGGGATAACTTCATATTGGATAATCTTACATTGAGGGTTCACATAACCATTATACTCATTTACTTCAAGTTCCACAACAGCTTGTAAAGTAAATTCACTATATTCGGTTAATTTCATTTCATCTAAAGTAGAAGCAAAAGGTAGCGTCATTACGACATCTCCGCCGGTTATTCTAATAAATGTTGCTCTTTTCTTATAGACATGAACATCATCTTTATTTAGCTTTACTTCAGTGTAAAATGTAGGCAACTCTACACCTTCACCCCAAAGCAAATCATTATCTTCAATTAACTGTGCTACATCAATATCTAGGTCGCTCAATTTTACTTTTGCGGCAACGTCAACAGGTGGGTCTACATCTAAATCCATACTATCCATTAAGTCAACAACTTGGTCATAGTTTTCCTTCTTAAAGGTAATTCCACACGCTCTCTGGTGCCCTTGACAAACCGCCAGACCACTTTCATTAAGTATATCCAACAAATCTATCGGACTTCTCAAAGACCCTGTATAAGACGCTCCTGTGTCTCTTAAAACAAACGTAGGTTTGTTCAAATGGTAGCGAATTTTATTAGCAACAAGCCCAATATAATTTTTGTTTTCATCATCCGCAAAACCTACAGCAACCTTGTGTGTATTATCCATATTAGGTTGCAATTCGTCAGTCATATCTTTAACTGTCTTCTTTTGCGTTCTGTGTGCCCTAGAAAGCATTTTAAGGGCTTGTTCCATATCCCCGATACCGATGATAGCTTTAACAAGTTCAATCGTTTCTAGGGTGCCTGAAAGCCGTGTAAGAGCGTTCATAGGGGGAATACAGCCAAAACTCAGTCCTTTTGGGCTGACACCATAGCGACAGAATTTATCTACTATCATTTTAAGTGCAGGGTGTTTGATATTTTTTAATCCCTTTTCAATATACCATCTATTTTCTAATACCCGAAGGTTACAAACATCACTTACTAGACTAATTGCTACAAAATCTTCATAACCAGGATATTCAAACTGTTCTTTTTCGCAAAAAGCTCGAACAAATTTATCTGTCACACCTGCGCCAGAAAGAGATTTATTCAATCCTTCCGATAGATGATGGTTAATTGTAATTCCCCAGTTACTCTCTGTCTCAACCTCATGGTGGTCAAGTACAATAACAGAAATAGACTGCTCTGTTAAAAATTTAAGTTCACCAATATCATTACTACTGCTATCAGGAGTGAAAACAAGGCCAAGTTCATCTTGAATCATTTTTTCACAAAGGTTATCTCCCTCTGCGCCAAGACCATGCGCCTTTTCATTGTGAGCATAAAGATAGAGATTTTCTGGTTTAATTCCTAACTTTAGAACAAAATCAGAAATGATTGAGGCCGACATAATGCCGTCAACATCGCAATCAATTAAAACACCAATCTTCTTTGTTCCCCACATATCATTTTTTTGCTTTAAGACAGATAACTCTTCAACAGCTTTATCCATGTTCTTGTAATCAAAAGGATTATCCAACACTTTTTCGTCAGGGTGGAGAAATTCTTCAATCTCTCCACCCTGAATACCCTTTGCTTGCAAATAATCGGTCAAAAAAGTGTTGGGATTAAATTCCTTTAATATGGAATTGTATCTCAACAAAGTCCCTCTCTTTCATAGACCAAGCCTTCTTTGTACCCTTGTGCAACAATAACAGAAATAGATTCAATTTCTCCAGAACTATCGCAGTCAGGAAGACTTAGAACAAAAGTATCGCCGCTTGCCATATACGCTATATCTTTGTTTTGCATTGTGTTTTCAACACATTTGTCAATATACTGACTAATCGTTTCATTTGACAAATGCTTTACGTTAGGCCCATCATAACTGTAAAAATCAGGCCAAACGTCAGGTTTGAAATGCTCTTCTTTGGATAGTGTAATGATGTTTTCACAGTTCGGACAAATAATACTAGACGATGCGTTTGTAGTTTGAGTAATATCTGCATTACTGTATTCTAACACACAGCCGCAAAATTGACACTTAACTTCCTTTACTTCTTCAGGCTTTTTGATGATTTTAATCATCTTCATCTACCTCTCTTACAAGAAAACAATCAAACATCTGTCCGTAGCAAGTGTGTTCGTATTCGGTTCCCTCAAATTGAACCCAAATATCTTCATCACTTTCAGCATCATCCCAAGCAGGACGAGACATTTTTCCAATAGTGCCTTCAGGCGGGAAATAACCCTTTCCATCATCCCAAGGCCCTTCTGGGTACTGAGCCTCACTGGGCTTATTTACATACATAACTCTAAGGCTAGTGTTGTAAACATCGTTTGGCTTCATCTCTCTCCATCTATCCTGATTATCCTTCTTAAAAAAGAAAGGTCTTCCTGCTTTTCCACGCTTGTAAGCACTCTTATAGGCCAAAGAAACCATTCTAATAACATCAAGACCTTCTTCAATCTTATTGTCTTCTGTGATAAAACCATTCTTCTTGAACTTGGGAAGAAGCATCTTATAAATCTCTAGGCTTTCGGCATCTTCTTCTGTAAGTTCACTTTCTTCTCTTTCATCATAACTGCAACAATCAGATTTACAATCAGAATTGCAATTACAAGGTTCTTTTCCAAGTGAGCCTGTTGGAACAGAATTAACTACATTGTAGTTATTCAGCACCTGTGCCGCAAAAATATCTGCGCTCTCAAATTCGTCTCTACTAAGAATTAGCGCACACTCTTCCGTGCTTTTATGAGGGCCATCATCAAAACAGTCAGGAGAGAACTGAACATTGTATTCATCATCCATTTGACCAATAATAATTCCTACACTGCCTAGCCGAGGGTAGATGTCAGCTAGGGGGCCAGTCGCCAGCTCTTCACTGGTAAAAGTTACAAACGTCATAAATACCTCCAAAAATTATATTGTCCTTTGGACTATTTATAATATACCACATTTTTTCAGAGTTGTCAAGCGCTTTTTATTTATTTTTTATAAAAGTCAAACATTTTTCCACTTATAAATAATTCCCTTTTCTTCAGCAACCATGCCAATACTCTCAACTTTAGGAAGAGGACAATTAATAACAATAGAATCATCACCGCAATATTCCCCCAAAAAAAGGCTCATATTTTTTATCCTCACATTTGAACTGAATTTTCCAACAACTCTGTAAAAATTTCTTTATTATAATCAGTTGCATTGTCTTTTGCGCCAAGATAACCTTTAGTATCAAGCAAAACGTTGACAGTAGCAAATCCATGCCACAACTCACAAAATTTATTTAGTTTAGTTGTCCATAAGTCAAATTCTTTGTCTCCGAGTCCCACAAAATCATGGTCAGGGATATAAAAAACCTTGTTCACACCAAGACTCAACAACTGTTGTCTTCTTTGAAGTCCCAAATTATTTCCAAACATTGCTACAGCGCAAGATTCTGTACCATACCAAGTATCTAATTTCAATACTGCTTTTTCGCCTTCAGCAATCCATACCTCTTTCTTTCTTTCAATGGTGGGCCAATTATAATTTAATCCATACAAAACACTGTGTGTAGGGAATTTATAAGTTGTTCCATCGAGTAATGTTAATGGAATGTATTTGGCTTGTGCAAGCATATCTTCTTTCCAATTCCTACACCGAATCCCCAACAAGCCGCCATCATTTCCAAAAACCGGAATAGTCGTTTGATTCATTCGGTCATAAAACCCTATCCGATACTTTTTCATAGAATCCCAACTTATACCCTCATCAATCCATCTTAAAGGGTATAATTGGGATAAATGATTCAATACACTAGCATCATAACACTTCAAACCATTACCTCTGCCGCCAAACTTAGAAAATTTGCCTAAGTCGTTTTCCCAGTCATAGAATGAAGATTTAGTTAATTCATGCAGGTTACCGACTTCTTTTCCTGTTGTTTCAAGAATATAATTGACCGCATCCAAGAAACTACAAGACTCATTCAGTAACGCCAATCTTTTTTGTACTACACCTATAATATCCATAGAGCATGACTCGGTGTAACTTATGAATATTTTGGAATCAGTATAAAAATACAGCTTGGGTTTCCCTGCATAAGGGTCTTTGTATTTAGTTCCTGGATAGAAAATCCATTCTCTGTTGCCCTTACTATACATAGGAATCCCAAGCTGATTCATTACATGCTCAATATCTAAAAGGGACAGACTTGCTTTTAATTTTTTTACATCAATCTGTCCCATAGTAAACTCTCCTTAATTTAAATATTCTTCTTTAAATGCCGCCACTGCTTTAACAAAATCATCTGTATCTGCTGTTGTGCTACCAGGGTCAAAAGAAATTCGGATGCACTCTTCTGCTTGCTCTTTGGTCAAACCCCAAGATTCCAAGGCTCTAAAATCATCATCTTCTGAACAAGCAGATTTTCCCATAGAGACATAGATTTTCCTGTTGCCGAGATATGCAGCAAGAGCATCTGCGTTCATTCCAGGAAAACGTAGAGTCATTACAGCACAAGTAATAGGCAGGTTGTTGTCTCCAATAATTTCATGCTCAATGCCTTCGTCAAATAGTTGATTTTGAACCGCAGTCCAAAGAAAAACATAATGCTTAAAGTTTTCCTTTGTCCCCATTATAGCACACTCTGTTGCGGTTGTCAAGGCCACAATCTGTGGAACATTAGGAGTGCCGCCAAAAGAATATTTAATTCCAGGCAACCAATCTAAAGCTTTATCAGATACCCAAAGCCAACCGCCACCTTCTGCTCCAAACTTATGTCCAGAACACCAGATTGCGTCAAAGTTTCCTTCAATCTTTGGAATTTCAACCTTGCCGATTGCCGCAGTGAAGTCGCTGAATAGCAAAGTGTTGTCATGCTTTTCAGGTAACTCCATAAAAAATTGGTTTCCTGTCATGTGATTTACATATTGCCAAAATACAATTTGATAACAATCTGTAGCAAACACATTTCTATCCTTGCTAAATTCACAAGAATTAACATAACATGAATCATGCTCCCAAGGGCTGCACCAAATATCAAAATTACGACCTCTATTACCAAAAAAAGATTCTAACCAAAGTTCATTAGCAATTTCTGTGGCGCATCTAGCAAAGAAAATTTCTCCACTAGACACTCCAAGAATATCTTTTAGTCTCTGTTTGCACTCTTCGTATTTATATCGCACCATTTGTCCCATTTTGTGCTTTGCATTAGGATTTCCAGAGTATCCCATAAAATCTTTTGACCAAAAAGTGGGAAGCATAGTGGCTGCACTGTCCAAATAGACTATCCGTCTTTCCATCTATTAGTCCTCCCAGTTTTTAATTCTCATGTGAATAAGGTCAACAAGCAGAAAAGTAAATAATCCAGCTAAACCAATACTCACAAGAAACCAAGGAAGTTCATTTTGCTGGGCATAGTATGCCGCCTGACCTCCTGCATAAGAAAGACACATGCCATTTAAAATACACGCAATCGTATTAGCTATCTTAAACTTCTTCATTACTCAATCCTCCAATTTCAGCTAATTGTTCTACTGTAAAATCAAACCTTCCTGTCTCAGCTACAGCCTTAATATAAATACCTAGCCACTGAACACCTGCCAAAAAACTTGTCTCATCAAGACCATCAAGTTTTGGAATCGGAATTTCTGATTCATACAGTTTCTTTAATACTTGCTTCACATTCTGCGTCATTCGCATTATAAATACCTCCAGGCTCTAATTCTGTTTTAGGGACATTTACTATTTTGTCCTTATCATTAGCACAAAAGAAATCGTATCTTCTTGAAGTACCCTTGTCAAAATAATATATAATTTTAACTTTTTCATCGCCGTATGTGCCAAAACGAGATTTATACACATATTCTATCATATTGGGCATCATCGGTGCGGGTTCACCAAAGCGAGGTTTAGGTAAGAAAGCTTTTAAATACTCCATCTCTTTCCTTCTTTGATTAAAAGGAATAATAATAGTTCCCGCATCCAGTTTGTTTTTAATGGATTTTGCGCCAGAAAGACAAGATTCATCAGGAAAAGCTTTTTCTTTCCAAGTGTCATTAAGTTGAGTTCCAGTAAGTATACCAACATTATATTTTTCTGCGTAACCTTTAAGGTCTGTCACTAAAGATTTCAACACTAAATCTTCTCTTACTGGCATATTGGATACACTTTTAAACTCCGCGCCAAGAGAACTGTTTAATTCCACATAGTCAAACACGCCAAAAGGACAACCAAATTCAGCCATATCACGAATCTTTTGCTCTAGTGAAGCAGAAGTGTATTCAGGCATATCAATGACCTGTAGACTTGACTTTTTTAAAATTTCACCTGCTTTAAGAACACGAAGTCTTTCTTCTTTTGTAAGCAAACCATTTCTCATTTTTCTATATTCTACACAAGCAACAAAACTTAAAAATGCTGGCTCGACTTCTGTTCTACTGTCCATTTCTGTGTGAATATAGAATCCTGGGCCTTGATAATTTGGATTTACTACAAAGTCTCCTGCTTCTTCTGAATAGTAAGCAGGAACAGAAACCATGCACAAATCACCCACACCTTGTTTTGTTTTGCTCGCTCCTGACGGGCCAGAACGACACAGCAAGTGTCCTCTATTCCAGCCTTGAACAATGGTGCTCAAGACTCCACTCTGTAAGCAAGCACCAAAAGCAGGAGCTTGTTCAAAAAATTCTAGTAATCCTTCTGTATCTTCACCCACTGAAATTTGATTACGAACAAAACGCACGTCGTATTTGTTTCTTAGATTTGAAGCTATATTATTTACCCTTGCAACCATCTCTTCAAGAGTGATAGATTCAAATTTTTCTAAATTTGTTACTTGTCCAGTTATGGGGTCAAAGAAATCAATAATAGAAATACCATTTTCTTTCATTTCTCTAAGCAGTGAATACTTTCTAACAACTGTATAAAAATATTCAAAGTTGTTATGATTAGCTAATTCTTTGATGGCATCAATATATCCAATATAATCATTTTGAACAAGAATGTCGTAATACTGAGAATTGGTTTTTGCTACAGTATCAATTTCTAAAGCACTGATTTCTCTAGTTCCTGCTTTCAAAAGTTTTCCGATACAAATAAAAAGAATCCCGTGCATTGCGACGCACTCAAAATCCTTTTTACACAAAGGAAAAGAAGGATTCAATAACAGAGCAGGGTCTTTCATCAAACAGCCCAACAACGCACTCGCGGCATTTCTGTCATATAAAGTGTTTTCCATTATTGCATACACCTACTTACTTGCTCAAAGTTCTAACTCTGCTTTTGTAAAAAATTTTCGCATACTATTTTTGGGCTTTACTCGAATAACTTCAGGAGTAAACAATTCAGGATGTTCACTTGCATACTTTTTGTTTTCTTCAATCTTTTTGTAAAACTCTAAAGCTGGTTGATAGTATCTAGGATAAAATTGACCTAGCCCATCTTCCTGACGTACAACATAATTTTCATACTTGATAGCATATTCTATGATGAGTCTCAAAGCCAAGCTAGATACATTACATTCATCTCGAAAGTATTTAATTTGCGCTCCAAGCATCCTATAATTTGGATTTTCATAAATTGTATCTAAGTATTTAATTAAATCATCCCTGTCCCTGTCAATTTCATTACTATGCTCATTAACATAATTTTGATAGCATTCTTGGCAACAAAACTTTAACTGCTTATATTTTTCTCCAATATAACGTGTTTCTGTTGGGAACTTTTCGCCGCAACCTTTACAAATTGACTTACCCATACAACTCTACCTCCTTTCTTTATATATCATACCACTTTCGCCACCCAAAGTCAACACTTATTTTAGAACTTCATAAATATTTCTCTTAAAATCTCCTGCACGAGTTCTGCTAATATACCCTTCTTTTTCTAAAAGGTCAATAGCCAAATAAAGAGTGTTAAAACTAATTCCACATTCTTCCGTTAGTTGAACAGCAGTTCTTCTTGTTTTTCCGTCTTTTTTTGACTTACGCTTTTTTAAAGCAGAATAAACAGTCCAGCAGTAAGGGGCTTTGTTCCCATAAAGCTTAGCCATATCAGAAAGTTTAGCCATTATTTATCACCACTTTGCTCCACAATTAGGACAATAATGAACAATGAAAATATGACAATTCATTTTGTCTCCCAACATCATCATTCCTTGCCCAGAAAGTTGTTTCTTACGACTGCATAGGTCGCATCTTTCTTCTTGCGCTACCTTTAATTCAACTGCAGGCATTTTTTTGATTTGTTCGCAAGCCGCAGTGTTTAGATAAATAGGGGCTGTATCTGCATTTACAAGTCTCATATTAAACCTCCTTGATAATTTTTATTAGGTTTATTCTTTCTCATTTTTCTCTATACCGCATTCATCTACTAAGCTAAAGACCTAGTAGATTTCTGCTTTTTCATTTTAAAACCCAACCATCTTTCATTTCTTCCACAGCCCTTTCTCTCTCAATTCATTACGAAACTCCCCTGCAATCGTCAAAGCTTGTTCTTTAGTTAGCTTCAAGCATCTATCCTGTTTCAGTCCTCTTTTGAGAATCTGCACAGCAACAGTAGGTTTAAGGATACCTGCCTCCACATTCTTTCTTAGGCAAGCAAGAGTTCTATCCAAACTGCCTAAGAAATAGTTGTTATAATACTGCTTTAAAAAATCAGCCATCATTCAGCTCCTTCTTAAAATTAGATACCACCTCATTGAATTGCGCGTTGTTATAACCATAATGAATATCTCTAGCCAGACCGTATCTCAGAATACGAATAGCTACGGATTTCTTCAGTTTACCATGCTTCACTGCCTGGTACATGCCCTCCAGAGTAGTTCCCAAAGAACCAAAATAGTAATAATAGTAAAAAGCGTTCAGAAAGTTAGTCATTTTCAACTCTCTCCTTTTCAAAATAATTTTCCATTTGTCTCTTTTTTCTGTGCAAGAAATTATTTGCCGCAGAAAAAGTTTGTCTACTATTTCAGTCATATTGTTGACCTCCCCTTATTTGTGCTTTTAGTATAACAGATTGTGAGCAAGAAGTCAAGGGATATTATTCGTTATTCTGTACAAAAAAGAAAGCGACAAGATTTGGTCTTGTCGCATTTCTCTTTGTCTTTTAGTCTACAATAATATTTCTATCACAGGCAAAAGTAACTAGCTTATTGAAAACATTTTCCAAAGGAACAAGGTCTTCTTCTGGAATGTCGGACAGCTTGCGCCCTTCACCAATTTCAGTAATCACAATTTCTTGTAGCTTTTCAGGATAGCGTTTACCAATGGCGACAAAATAAGGCTTAATTAGTTCAAGCCAATCGTGCTTATCATAGCCACTGCTATCACGCTTCCACTCATTGATTTCAGAGCCTTCTTCTTCTGCTGTCTTTTCAATAGCCTTTAAAATCGCTTCTTCAAGATTTTTTGCAGTAAATGGCTCAATCAAAGTCTGCATATCATAGCGGCTTCGAGCAAAAACCTGCTTTGTTTGCTTGCTGATACCAGTAGAAAGAATAGTGTTACCAGCAGAATCAATACCATTGGGTTTCAGATAAATACAGAAATCACAAATATCTCGAATAAAACGAGTAGATGCTTTCACATTACTACTACCCTTTGGCTGAATAAATTCATATTCTTTACCTGTTAGCTCATCAGTAATAGTCACTCTCTCCTCATGCCCAATAAAGACACAAGTATATCCATAAGAACAAAGTCGATTGATTTGCTTTTTAAAATCCTTACGATAAATAGAATAACCATTGACTTTTCCTGTGATTTCAGAAAGGTCGCTTACTCCATATTCCTGACAAGTTGCAGTTTCAGCATATTCAACCAATTCATCAACAGTATCAATAACTACTGTCTGAATCTTACGTTGCATTAGTTCCCATTGAGGTAATTTAACATTTTCGTCGTTGGGGTCTGCAACAAGTTTTTCACTTGTAAGCTGATTGACAAAATCCTTAAATACACTCCACTTATCAACACGAACCTTTAAGCATTTAACACCGTTACCACCAGGTTCACACATCATAAGAAGAGCTTTAGGTAGCTTTGAAGCAACCTTCGTCTTGCCACAATTATTCATAGAGTAGATATACAACTTTTGCCCTGCCATTGACCCTACAATATTTTCTGGTTCAAGGTCAAATAAGTTAATTTTTGCCATAATTATCACTTAACTCCTATCTTAATTTATTTTTATATTGTCCTAGTAGATAGAAAACAGCCCCATCTACCAGGACAATTCTAAATTACATTAGACCGCCAAAAACATCATCAACATTTACGCCATTGAAAGGGTCTTCGTTAATAGGAGCAGAAGGACGGCTTGCGTTCTTAGCCATATTAAGAGCGCTAGAAACCGCATTAGTCTTTCTCTGGGTGTTATTAGACTTTGCCGCAGTGCCATCCTTTAAAGACTGCTCAAGCTCTTCCAGATGGATTCTACGCTGTTTCACGGCTTCTGCAACAGTCTTGGGGTTAATCCATACAGAGTTCTCGTCTTCATCTTCTGGTTCTTTCACAGCTTCATAATCATAAGAAGTCAGAACATACTCGACAATTTCACGAGGAGTATCAACCATCTTTGGGCCATGAGACTTACCAAAAACAGCCTTCTTGACAGGAGCCTTTGCTACACCCTGAGTGGTGTGACGAACATCCATAGAAACAGTAGTTCTGGTCTGACCCACGCATAGCGCCTCAATCTCGCTATCACCGTCAACAACTAGCTCTGCACCCTCCTTTTCAACCACAAAGTCGATAGGAATAACTTGACCATTGTAATTAACAGCCATAAATTGACCAACAAGCCGCCCAGTCTCTTCATCATCCTTAATCTCAGGAGCAAACTTGGTACAAATACCGTCAAATTCCATAATCATACCGTCTTCAGTATCTTCAGGGACTCGATGAGTAATGCTCTTGGTTTTGAAATCAAGCGCAGAAACAACACGATTAGAAGTTGTAGAAGCATAATCGTTAATATCAAATTCGCCCTTCAGCATAACACGGGTGGGTTCGCCACCATTGCCATTGATTTCAGTGTTCCAGTTATATGCAGAGACAAGAGCATTGTATAGATAATGTAGCTTACCAGCGTTCTTGCCGGACTTGTAAAACTTATTGCTATATACTCTAAATCTCTGAGTGCCGCCAGGAACACGAAGAATGATTGTGCCCATGATACAATCATCACCATTAGAATTTACCTTTTCTTCCAGAGACACCTCATAAGCGGTGCCGACGCAAACAAAACTTGTCTTAGTCTGATTTAGAACATCCTTCATTAAATATTTCTCCTTTTATCAATCATTATTTTTATAGTATTCTTCTTGTAGTTCTTTGTATATTCTTTCTGGAGGTAAATAGCCAAAAGGCCGCGTTGTATCTTCATAAGCCATTCCACCAGGTCTGCCGTCGCAATCAGGACAAAAATCAAACATGTTATACTCTCCATAAGATTCTTTATAAATTTGAGTCAACATCTTTTTGCCACAAAACTCGCAACGATTATCAGATTCAACAATCATGTCCGCTCCTTTCTGACAATCATGTGTATCACCACCACCTTCAGTGTATCTACTATATCACATTTCTTTTTATTTGTCAAGAGATTTTTACCAACTTGTTAGAACTTCCTTTTCATTTGTTTTAAGACAGTGAAGAGTCACAGTTGCACCATAACTCCAACCAGACCCGCTACTAGACATAGATTCAATTTCTGCAAGCTGTTTCTGTTCTCCAAAAAAAGTAATAATAAGTCTATTTTCATAGTTACCAGCATCTCTTTCTGTTTGTATACTGGTGATAATTGGATTTCTATGCAGTTCTTCTTTGCTAACGAACAAGTTTGTTGTGATTTCATTAAATCCGCAACAACTGCCCTTGTCTTCTTCAAAAGTAAAGCAGATTAGCATATCGTCTTTATTGACAATAAATCTACGCTCATTTAGCTCAACGAGACTTGCGCCAACTAGACCATTCAACATTTTAATTTCACTACTGTTCTTTTCATCTTTTGTTTCATCAAACATCATCTTATCATGTTTAATAACACCAACGAAAACAGCAACATCAATCAAAAAACTATCAAATTTGTCAGACTCAAACCATTCAAGATTCTCGTAAAACTTCAGTAAATCTGCTTCTTCATTGTCAATACATGCTTCAATAAAAGCTCGATGCCAACCGGAAGAACCACTATAATTCATCCACAAGAAGTCAGTTCCAGTATCACACTTCATTTCTTCGTCTAACGCTCTTTTAAAATCGTTGAGAAATGGAGCTAAAAATCCAAATCCTTCATCACGTTCTGCAAGCTTTCTCATGTTTCCTCCTCTAACTTATAGCCGCCAAAACATCCTACATCATCTTCCCAGATAACTGCTTGCACAATAGCATTAGGAATACCATTGCTGTAGTTTCTAGCCAAACTTGCGCTAGAAAACTTCACAGCATTGAATAGATTCCCTTTTTCCCATTGATACTGTTCCTCGTGCGGACAAAGATAGAACTTTGTCCCATTTTCCGTCTTCGAGATAACATACTTAATGTTCTCAGGCATGATTTAGCTCCTTTCACCTCATCATGGCGGCTTCAATAAGCTCGTCATTGGTCTTGATATATCTTGTAGTTGTTGCAATGTTAGAATGACCCAACGCTTTACTAATAATAGCAATAGGGACATTATTGTTTGATTTAATAGTAGCAAAAGCCCTTCTTAACGAATGACAAGTGTACTCTTCAGCGTTTGCAAGCCCAGCTCTTTTTGCCGTATTCTTAATAACTCTGTTCATACCAGAATCATTAAGCGGCAATCCAGCAAAGGTTAAGAATAACCTGTCGCTATTGACAGCATGGTTATTTCTCCAAATGACGTACTCATCAACTAAATCCATAACTTCATCACTGAAGTAAATCTTACGTTCTTTGTTTCCTTTACCAACAATTACTAAAAAATTGGAGCCTTCGTTTCTCATCTTGAGATATGAACGAATTGTAAGACTCGCGAGTTCATGCTGACGAACACCTGTTTTCACCATGACAGTTAGCATAGCTTTGTCTCTGATACTTCTACAAGCACCCAGAAACGCTTCAATCTCTTCTGCACCTATATAGATGCTTTCTTTAGGATTTGCTCTCAGACACTTTATATCAGCCGCAGGATTGCTTTCAGTATATCCCATAGACTGACACCAAGAGAAGAAGTTCTTAACTGCCGCAGTCTTTTGATTTACGCTAGAAGGACTTAAATTTGCTAAAGTGCCTTTCCATTCCATTAAGTCAGAATAAGTGATGTCGCTTACTTTTTTGCTAATATGGTTCATCATCTTAGCACAAGTGTCAAGATAAGAATCAATCGTCCGCTGACTTCTGTGTTCTGCTTTTAGATAAGCTTCATACTGCTTCAACATTTTTGAGTCCCCCTTTGTTTCTGTAACTATAATATAGCACAGATTTGTAGCATTGTCAAGAACTTTTTTAATTTTTTAGATAATCTCTTGCAAGAAAAGTGCTCTCATACCCTTTCCAAGAGCGCATTTCTGATACCACCTTTGCGGCATCGTAACAAGTAAATTTCTCATTTGCTTTTCTTTGAGTCTCTGTATCTGCACTCAAATACCATTCTCTCGCGCCAACGAAGCAAGGATTGCCTTCAACGTAAATACCATCAATCAATCCATATTCATCAAAGCTAATTTCGACTTCAGTGCCTTCAATAACGCCTTCGTACTTAGCATACATAACTTTAGCACAAACAACTTCACCGCTCTCGTTTCCTGCATCAAATACAACCACATCGTCGCAAATAACCATACCAGCATTGCCAAGTTCTTTCAGATTGTTATAACAACGCTGAAGAGCGACCATAGTATTAGGGCTTAGATAAAAACTCTTTTCCTGAGTTGTGTTTTGAGTTAATGATTCACTACTTGCTTCTTCTGACGGCTGATTTCCGCAAGCTGTCATGCTCAGTACCATCACACCTGCCAGAATCATAACAATCAATTTTTTCATTTTTGTTGACCTCCTTATGTTTTTCGTTATGTTAATTAAAAATCAACTTACTGTTTCATTGGATTCTCTTTCGCCAAAGCTACTTAAGTTTGTGTAACCCTCCACAGCATATAGGTGTAACGACACCTCAAGATTGCAATTTCTCTGTTTAAATTACATATCTACTAAGGTTAATAGCGGCATTGTAATCACGGTCAATTACTGCGCCACACATATTACAAATATAAGTTCTATCACTTAATTTCAAATCTTTTTTAACATTGCCACAGTAAGAACAAGTTTTAGAACTTGGATAGAATCTACTAACCTGAACAAATTCAATACCAGCCCATTCAGATTTATATTTCATCTGTCTAATAAATTCATACCATTTTTGTTCTTGAATTGCTCTTGAAAGATGTCTATTTTTCATCATTCCAGAAACATTTAAATCTTCCATTACAATTCTCTTGGGCAGCAATGAAATCAATTTATGTGTACATTGATGAATATAATTCTCTCTAATATTTGTAATATGTGCTGAAATATGACGATATTTTTCTTCAAGTCGTTCAATATTTTTTGTCTTTATATACTTTTTACCCTGTTTATTAGCTTCATATTTGCGAGAAATTGAACGCTGAATATATTTCTGTTTTTTAATAAGTCTTTTCATTTTCTTAGACTTGTTAATATTATAAAACACAATCTTATTACCGTCATTTTCAACTATTGCTAAATCTTTTATACCCAAATCTATGCCCATAGAAGTATCTGTAAGTTGAAGCGCTTGGTTTTCGCACTCCATGCCAAAAGAAAGTATCCATTTGCCATTTTGATTTGTAATGCGAGGATTCGAGAACTTACGACCGCGACCTTCTGAGAAAGTAAAACTTGTTTTAAATCTTATCTTTCCAAGCTTTTCAATCGTAACAATATTCCCAGCAAACCAAATATTTTGACGAATTGGATAGGATGGTTTGCTATACTTACGACTTTTAAATTTTGGAAAACCAGATGTCTTTTTGAAGAATTTATCGTATGCTTTTTGAAGGTCTTGACAAACTATTTGTAATGAAGCACTAGACACATTATAAAGCCATTCATGTTCGCCATCATTTTTAAGAGGTTTTAATAAATTTATCATATCAAAAGCAGATAAATGTTTTCCGCTTTGCTCACGAACCTCTTGTTGCTTATTTAACATCCAATTCCAGATATAACGACAAGAGCCAATATGTTGCCATATTGCCGTTTCTTGTTCTTTTGTTGGGTATAAACGTATCTTAAAGGACTTAATTATGTTACTTCGCCTCCTTTCTAAATTGTATTATACAATTTCTTCCCCTACTCTACAATAGGCAATTCATACAAAAAGCAAGCCAGCGTTTTGTTGATAATCACAAATTACACTTTTTACAACGAGTTTTTGCTTCGTTTTCACATTTTTTACAGGGAGTACAGAAAAAGCGCTTAAATGATTCGATGGGGGAAGAGAACCATAAAAGCGCTTTTTCTAAAAACAAATCATCAGCAGGCTTCAAACTTCGTGCGGTTTGTTGCCCGATATAACGCCTTGAGAAACTAAATAGCAAAAACAAAAAAAGAAAGGAGATAAATGAAAAATTAAACAACGAAGGAGATAGAGAACCAAAGAATTCACTATTTAATTTTCAAGGCGTGTTGGCGGCAAGGGCGGGACTCCAACCCGCATAACTTAGTCATCGCAAAACTAAGATGGTTCGCTCTTACATCACCTTTGCCATAAAGCGGTTTTTAGCTCATACTCTGTTGACCGCAAACAGATTTGCTTACTTACCAAAAATACTTATCCCTAACATATCCTTGGCTACTCCCAAAGGAAAAACTTTTTTGCAATGTGATTTTATTTTTGTTTACACGCAGTTAAATCACTCAACAATCTGCGCTGGAGCTGGTGGACGGACTCGAACCCCCGACCTGCTGATTACAAATCAGCTGCTCTACCAACTGAGCTACACCAGCATTGAGGCAGTTTTAACTTCTCAAAGGCTGCCAACTTTGAGCTGAATCACCTTCATCCTTCTCGAAGAGTTAGGAGCTTGCACAGTTTCAGCGTAGATACAAGTTTTAATATTTCAGCCACCAACCCGTAGGTCATTGTGGTTGAAATGAGGTGGAAGCGGGTCTCAGAATCGAACTGAGGTAACTTGACTTATGAGACCAAGCGGAGCGCCAACACTCAACCCGCAATGGTGGGCCTTGTGGTAATCGAAACCACGACCTTCCAGTTATGAGCTGGAGGCTCTAACCAACTGAGCTAAAGGCCCGTTTCTTAACTTCTGTATTTACTATATCATATTTTTCTTAATTTGTCAAGCCCTTTTTTAAAATTTTCTGTCCCGTGTCCCATATATTATATAAAACACGGGACAGAAAAGATTTTTACTCTTTCGTGGGTGCAATCTTTGCACAGCCACCACAACATCCAAACAAAACATTAGCATTAAATTTTGCTAACATTTCATCTGCATAAGGATATAGTTCTTCTGGAAGATAGTTTTTATTTAAGCGCCAAGGCCCTGTATCGTGTCCAGCTTTCCCGTTGACATACCAGCAGGAACCGCCAGATTCCCACCAGCGTTCACCGTAACCAAAGGTGTGAACTTTTCCTGCAACTTCCATACAAAGAGTACCAGAACATAGTGCTGGCCATCTTCCTGAATAAGAAATAAATTCTACATTTTTCACAATGTGTTCTTCCTTTCTTAATTTCTGTATTTACTATATCACATTTTTCTTGTTTTGTCAATAGGTTTTTAAAAAAATTTTTCAGAACTTTGTCCGCTCGAAATCACAATCAAAGCTAAACTTCTACAAATAAAAACGCCAATCTCGTTTTTAAATTCAAATTTTCTGGCTCGTCAAAGCATTTTTGTCATTTATTAACGAGTTTTCTGTTTTTATTTGATAGGGGTAGTTTTGGCGGCGAGAAAATCAAATTAAAATCCGAAACTCAAAAACAAAATCAAATTTTCCAATTCCTTCCAAGGGATGGTTTTGGCGGTAGCAAATCTAATTTTGAATCTCGGCCTCGATTTTCGATTTGAATTTTCCAGCTCGTGAAGGGGTAGTTTTGGCGACAGAACTTTTGACTTATTCCTTCAACAGAAAAATAAAATCAAATTTTCTGGCTCAATCAAAAGGACTCCACAAGTTGTTTTGCACCTCCAGAATTTCTTCTTTTGGCATACCTTCCTCGTACATCTTAGCAACAAGAGCTTCAATCAAAAACAAAAAGACTTCATGCTCTGCATAAACTGCACGCTCTTCTTGTGTCATTTCTGTTTCATCGTAGAACAAACCGAGCTTTTCCACAAGTTTTTCTTTAAGCGTTGTCATGGCTTGCTTCATCTTCTGCCGCTCATCTTCCGTGTAGAATTTTGCGGCCCATTCCTTGTACAGCTCGATGTTCATTATCAAGACCTCCTTTGGCTTATGTGCTTATTATAGCATAGTGAAACAGCATTGTCAAGTCTTTTTTTAATAAACTGCTAATTTTTTCAAAGCAATTATTTTGTACTATCGCAAGGCATCTCACCACACATAACTTGCTTTTGCCAATCTAAATACTTTTCCCAATACCCAATCTCAGAAGGCGGAGTAAAAATAATGCCATTATCGTCTTTATCTTCAAGCACTCGCATTACCTTTTCCGCTTTGCGTTTAGGCAAATTGCGGCAAGCTTGACGAATTTCAATCGTTGCCCATGCCTCACTTTCATTTTCTAAAAGCACATTATCTTCATGTACTTCTTCGTTATAAAGCCAAAAGCAATCTCCCGTTCTTGTATCCACGAGAAAACGCTTCGCAGTGTTTCTATCTCGCATAAGCATTGTGTCGTTTAATAAAATTACTTCACAGCAATCAAAATCAAATTTTGCACCGCGTCTGTTTAATGTATCAATGTATTCATTGAACTGTTTTTTGTTTTCGATTTTCATAGCATCGTCTCCTTATATTATAGTAATATTATCATCTTCCGATGAAGCGCTGAATTAACCAATTATTTTGGGAGCTACAGTGTTTTTGCTATATACTTGTGGACGATTTTTTAAGTTTCGCGTAATATGCGCGAGGCCAACACTCACTGACTGTAAATATAATAATTATCATTCTAATCATTAACTAATTATATGCTATATGATGTATGAATGTATGTATATAGTACATATATCTGGGGAAATTTTTGAATTTCCTGGGGAAAAATTGGCGACGCATAACCCGATGTGAACGCGAACCCGATTCGATAATAACAAATATCAGCCAAAATCAAATATTTTTCAAAAACAAGTATCAACCATTGAAAGACATTTGTTGATTACAAATACCTAATTTGTGCATTTTGTACAACAAATATTTGTTATCACAAAACCAAATAACTCCGGCGAAAAATATCTTTTATTGCAAAATATCGAACTTAAAAGATACTTTTCAACAAAAAATATTTGCTATCGAATTAATCCAGCCGAATACTTTTTAATAAAAATCATACTTTATTGGGTGTTTAGCAATCCACCACTATTTTTCAAAGTCCACACTTGTTCTCAAAAGATATTTTTTGTTATCATGCTAACCAATAACAAATTTTTCTTAAAAAACAAGCCTTGCAATACAAGCCGTTTTCCCGTTCCTGTTTGCAAGGCTATAATAGCATAAAAAAGGGCGTAAGTCAACCACCCTAGCACAATTTTATCAAAAATCTACCTGCTTGTCCATTAGCAAGTTGCACAAAATTATATTATTTTTTTGACTATTTTGCACAAGACCCTCTGTGACCTGTTTAAAATGCGCTATAAAGCCCACATTGTAAAGCAGTATAGTTTGACCTATTTAATGCTGAAATCAATTCTAGGCCCATTCTCGCAGGTCTGAGCGGTGCAGTATCGGTTTTTGTTGGCGCATTGATGCAGATGCAAAGAAGAAAGATTCAAGATTATATTTTTTATAAACAAATATCTATATTGAAACACTTCGACCAGGATTTTTTATTTTAGATATTGGTTTATAAGAAATATAAGAGTAAAAAAAGAAAGAGATTGGTGCCTCTTTCTTTTCCGATAAAACAATTTGTCAACCTAAAAAATAGCAACCTCCCCGACTCCCCGTCTCCTCACTTCTAGGCTTTCTCAGAACTACCCCTGCCCCTTGCACTGTGAAGCAGTCTCCCTTATTTTCTTTTTACCCCCTTTCTTATTTTCTATAAGTATTTTACCAAAAATCAGGACAAAAAGCAATAATCAAATTGTACAAAATTATTTTGCTTTTTTATGCAATTTATCCAACACCTCCTGACAGCCTCCAGAACGCGCCACAAGACACATTTTGCGCTATGGCTATAACTACCCTACTCAATACATTACAACGCAGTACAGACAATTTTAAGCCCTTATTTTAAGATGCTGGACAGTGTTATATAGTGCCAGATGCAAATTCTTATAGTTGTTATTGACAGATATAAGAAAAAAAAGAAAGCCCTTTTTAAGGGCCTTCTTTTAGATGAATAAAATATCAAAATGCTGATTCCTATACTACTCATTAACAAACATAAGTATAAAAATATAAGCTAGGATAAAATACCCTAGCTTATATTCGATGGTTACTTGCGCTCAACTATTGTAATCAGCTCAAGCTCAGGATTGAATAATCTGTCCCATAACTCGTCATAGTTCATAAAAAACTCAGCGCAAAAGTTACCGTTGTCTAACCATTCTGCATATAGTTTCCATTGAATTATATCATTCATCCTCTTCCTCCTCTTCGTCGTCGGATACTTCTTCACAACAAACGGTTATCCCGAAGTAATTCTCTTTGTCACCGTCCATCATTCTTTCAAGACTGTATACTATGTCCTGATATTCTCCATCTAACCATTCATCTTTACCCCACCTATAAGCCACTTCATCAACCAGAGACAACACATGAGAAGTGTAATATTCATGCCCACATATTTTAACCTCTCCATACATTTCGTCAAGGCAATCATCCCAATAGCAATCGTCTACATTTTCGATTACTTCCTGAGCCGCACTTTCTGCGCTGTCACACTCTACCCAATGATTGCCGTAGATTTTCACCAGATACTTTTCCATAACAATTATACCCCTTTCTTTGATTCAACCTTGTTAATGAACAACTTACTTTCTGCTGTCCATTCCCTCTTGTCTGCCTGGCTGTCACGTCGTTTATTAAAAAACATTCGTAACCGTTCAAGCTCGTTATCCATAGATAGGATAATTTCTAAATCCTTCTTGTTAATCATCCCCTTCGTCCTCCTGATATGTTTCTTTGTAATATGTATATAGCCGCTCAACGCTAGCTATAATTGCCTTTCTTGTTTCTGCCGCTGTTCCGTATCCCGTGCACCACCCTGGCCAGTATTCCACACACCCAACATTAACCAAAAGCTGAAGCATTGTATTCAAGCACGTTGTTTCTGAGCGCACCTCTTCCCAAGACCAAGGCCTGTTATAGAAGAGTATATCTTCATCCCATTCAATGGAAACCCACGCGCCTTCATAGTATCCAGGTTCAACGTTTACCTTAAACCAGGTTCCGTTATAATCGTCAACAATTTCTTGCATCGCCTCTATATGCTGCATGATTGTTATAGGCGAACGAAACCGATTTAAGTTGAGGCCAATATTGAGAAGGCCCTCATTAGTGCTATTGCATCCGTAGTTAATAGTACCCATTGCAAAATATCCTCCTTACTGGTGTTGCACTGCAATAGTTTGCATATTGCCGTTATACATATAGACCCACACGATAGCGCCCACAGGATAGCTAATACCTTCTATTACAGAATGTATTTCATCTCCTACTGCTACAGACACGGTATACCAGTTACCGCCGTATGCTTCACAGTCTACAACCTCCCCTGGCAAGCGTTGCATGGTCAGATGTTCATCGTCAACCAATGTATCGCTATCAATATCACAGAAAAGAACATCTCCCGTGTCCCTGTCTGCAATTTCTACCACTGCTATTCTGTCCCCACCGTCTTGCTCTATCCTGTCCACCACACAGGGGACGGACATAGGGATATAAGCGCTCAGTGCCGCCAGAATAGCCCCACTCAGTGCTTTTAAATTGATGCTTGTTATCATAACAAAACCTCCTTAAACAAACCACATAGCATAAGCGGCAATCAATACCACAACACACCCAACAATACCCCATACCGCAATACGCTTGTTATTGCGATACATACGCTTTAGCTCTTCCTGCCGCTGTTTTGCGGCCTTCTCCCGTGCTTCCTTGCAACGCTTATAGTTGGCGTTTACTTGTTTGGTAAACACGTCCTCAATCTCAGATGATGTTTGCTTTTTGATGTTTGCCATTATTAAATACCTTCCCTTCTCATAGCTCTTTTCAATGCGTGGCTATGATACGCGGTGGTTAGTCGTTTTAAGCCCAACGACTAAAGGCGCTGAATATTTACGGATTGAAATATTCCTTTACAATTAAGCCGTTGAAATAGCTAACAACTGCTGACTGTTCCGGCATTGCCTCCGCTACTGTTGCCGCAACTCCCGCGGCAAAACATAAGGCAGACAGTAGCAGGATTGCGAGATATTTTTTCATGATAAATATCCTCCTTTTAATAGCAATCCCAGTCTAACGTCATACTTTCCAGAATAGCATCGGACAGCTCAGAGCTGATATAAACTTCTTCTCTGTCGCTTCCCCAAGCGCCGTGAATAGAATCCGTTTCGGTATCCACCCAGATATTAGGCCCGCCCATCGTAAACCACACGCGGCACGCAATGGGGCTTTTGTCAGGGCCTACGCGATAATCCCGCGCTAGCCCATCTGCCAGATATTCCCAGAGGTCTACGGGCTCCCCATCCTCATTTTTGAGCTCACCTTCAAAGGCAAGCTCTAAGTCGTGGCGGATACCTTGCATCATGCGACGCAGTTCTTCTTTTGTATTTGTCATTAATAACCATCCTTTCTTTGCGGTGGGGTTGTGACCACTCTTACCCGCATTACCGGCCCCGTGGGGCCGTCACTCTGCGATTTTGAATTTTGCTCCTGCCATAACCAGCGCCGCGATAATCACGCGTGTTTCAGCTTCTCCAAACTGCATCCTGTACCGAAGCATCTCAAACATTTCCCGTTGAGTCATGCTTTCATCGAACCATGCCGTCTGCTGGGCGTAGGCTTCCACACATTCTCGCGCATGTTTTTTTGTATACTTATACTTTTTCATAATAAACGTTCCTTTCTTGTTCCGATTTTATCCATTGTGACCTTCATCTGCCGCAATGCTTCCTTTGCTTCCTGCATCGTCCTTTTGTGTTCTTTCGCCAACTTTTTATTGTCAGCGCGGAAAGACTTGATGATGCTTTTTATCACAATATATATCCTCCTTTGATATAAAGACTTAATACAATATATTACATTACTTAATATACTCTATTAAACCTTTTCCCCATTTTGCAAGGCTTTATCTCAACTATCCAATAGTCCCGCATCTGTACTATCTGATAGTCTTAATTATATAGTCTCTGATGAAGCCTTGCAACGTTCTATTTAATTGTCAAGGTGCTCGCCTACTCGCTCAAAAGCTTTCGCCCTTGCCCTTTCGACAGTACCCATTATATCAGAATAGCGGCAAAAAGCAATAGCCAACTTGCACAAAATACAACAATAAAATACAACACATTAACCAAAGGCCGCATCAATCATAATACTATAAGTATAATGATAACACAATGATATAGTCAACATGCACAACAACACAAGGCCGCGCTTATACATATTGACGAACAACGTCAACTTCAACAAAGATTATAAAGATAATAATAAAGAACATGTATATAATGCACAACTAGACATCATATCGCTTATAAGGTACCTAGAACACGCTGAGAAGCAAGGAAGGTCTTACCTATATCTATACATACCCAAAGGTGCTAAAAGCTCATGTAGGCGATTTTAAGCGAAGGTTTGATTTGGATATAATGATTAGAGATAGATGATTTTTGGGCGATGTGGCGATAGGGAATTATAGGTTTCGGCTGTTAGATGTTTTGTGTTGAAAAATATGTTTAGTATTGTGTTTGGTGTTAGAAAATATTTTTATGTTAGAAAGTATGTTATATTTGGTGTTATATTTGTTGTTAGAAAATTTTTTGTTATTTCAAAATTGTATTAATCACGTAATACAATTTTAGAACAAATGTTCTATTCATTTTTTTACCATTTTCACCAGATCACAAAGTTCTCAAATTTTAAATATTTTTCAATAACAAGGGGTCAGTTATAGATAACACTTCACGTTTTCCAGTTTACCGTCTAACAGTTGTTATCATGCACTTTTTGTGTCAATTCCTTATTTGTTAATGATAGGGGGA